>Ga0310121_10002552_pt1 | contig 17164 bp, 12 predicted proteins | sample CB27_Tmax_986_MG_FD_203504 | JGI IMG/M metagenome (GOLD analysis project Ga0310121, IMG submission 203504) | Marine microbial communities from Western Arctic Ocean, Canada - CB27_Tmax_986 | ecosystem: Environmental > Aquatic > Marine > Oceanic | place: Canada: Western Arctic Ocean | collected...
AGGGAATGCGCATGGCCCCGGAACCCGGGGACATAGAGATCGCACTCCGGGGCGACGTTCGGGAGTTCGACAAAACGGGCAACTACTACGTTTACGATGGCGAAATCGTTTCCCGGATCTCTCGCACTGGAGATGGGAAAGTCGTGGCCAGCCGGACCTTCTCTGACCGCGGCGAGCGGGGATTGGGTCAACAGGCCGCGTTGGATGCCGTCAGCGGCCAGTTGGCGGACCAGGTGGTTCCCTGGACCCACGAGTCCATCACTTCGCATTCCACGGGCCTGGGCGTGGAAGACATTACCGTGACGCGGGTTTGGTACAGCGGCGACAAGCCGGAGTATTCGGGATTGTTTACCGACACCGTCTCCAGCCTGCGAGGCGTGATTTCCTGCACACTGTCCGAAGAAAACCGCGCCGAGCGATCGATGACGTTTCGCACGGTATACATCCGGGACGCTTTCCCTGAGGGATTGTTGAATAGAGTCCTGTCCACCCCTTCCCTGAAACTGAAGGCCGCAAAGTAGCGGCGAGGAGATAAGTATGAAACTGCATATTGGATTGATGACGGCCGCGGCTGTTTTGACCCTGGGGCAGATCGCCCCGGCGGCGGCTTTTTCCGGAGACATTGCCCAGGCGTTACAAGCCACGGTCAGCGAGGTCGAGAACGCGCTGTCGTCCAGCGGACTGCCCGCACGGGAGCCGATTTCTCTGCTTTTGCTGTCCGGAGACCGGGACCGCTATGTCGAAGGGCTTTTGAAGAACGCGGTGACGGCCGCTGGTCTTACCTATGTCGAGGGGACGAGCGATCCGGTTTGGGACGAAATTCTTCGTCAGGTTGAGTGGGACGAGCGCAAGGAAGACATCCTCGATCCGGCAACCCTGACCGCGTTCGGACGCCTGAAGGCAACCCGACTGCTTCTTTACGGCACGGTTCGAAGTGCATCCAAGGAAGGAAATCGGATTTACGTGGAGTTGGAATTGCACGTCAGTTCGATCGAGACCAAGCAGCATCTTTGGGGCCGGACGTTCGCCCGGCGCACCTACGTGGCCGACAGGATGCGGGGAATTGTGGCTTTGGACGAACCGGTGCGGGCACTTTTGCGCGCGACCATGGATGCCGGTGTCTCTTCATTGCGCTCAGCCCCTAAGCTGGGTGACGTGCGAAGCGTGGCCGTTTTGCCGTTGGGCGGAGACATCGACCGGTATGTGACGGGACTCGCGCAAGACATGCTCTCGGAGACCGATTTGTATCCCAAGGAACTGGATGTTCCTACTCTGGCCGAGGCCCGCGCCCTTCTCCAGGACCAACCGGAGAAGGCAGATGCGGTGCTCTACGGCGCGGTGCGCGATCTGTCCGAAACCATGGAGAGTGAGACTTTTGATGAGACGGTCTACAAGGTCTCCGCCGAGGTCCAATTGCGAATTCAGTCGGTGATGACCGGGGATGTGCTCTGGAGCGAGACACTCGCGAAGACCGAAATGCGAAGTGAATCCAAGGATGTGGGCTGGGATCTCTGGATCTGGGCAAAAGACAATCCCACCGTTGCGGTTATAGCGGCGGGCGTGGTTGTCGTCGTTTTTGGGGCGAGGGCACTTTTTAAAGCGGCCCAGCGCCCTCGATAGTCTATAAAGATCTACATGGATCGCTGTTGCATATGCGACCGGGAACTACCCAATCGGCACGCGGTAGAAGGTGAGTGTGAAGAAGAAGACTGCCGGAAGGTCTTTTGTTCGCTACACTGGAGGCGAAGTAATCGCAAGTGCCGGAAGCATGGATTTGAAGCGAACGAGCCTGAACCGCCGGAGGAGGAGAAGATGAACGAAGGTGTTGCCGACAAACCCGTCCCGCCCGAGCGGGCGAAGCGGGCGATGAAAGAGACCCTCGGGCTGGTGAAGAAACTCGGCGTCGGGGCCGCCGCCCTGCTACGCCGACTCAAGAAGGATCGTTCTCCCGCGGCCATGATCGAGACACTGGACCAGAGCCTCGCCGAGAATCGCGCCCGGCGCGAGCGGGCCTCCGGAAAGATCGAATCGCTCCACGGCGAAATTGTGGCAGGAAAGAAGTCCCTGGCCTCCGCGTCCCCGGCGCGCAAGCGGATCCTCGGGCCGGAACTGAAAAGCAAACTTGCCGAATACAAGGCGACCGAGCGCGAGTTGAACGTCCTGCTGGAAAACGAGCGTACCATCACCCAGGTGAAAGGCCGGTTCAACGAGATTATCGCCTACGACATATCCGGCGTATCCGAATCGCTGATTGATGACGTGATCGACGATATTGAAGATCGGGCACAAGGTGCCGACGCAGTGGCCGATGCGGCCCGCAACCTGGAGCGATCCGGGCGTCGCCAAACCCGAGAATCGGACGAAGAGGATTTCCTCACAGCCCTGGCGGATTTTGACGAGGATGAGCCCGCCTCCGCCTTGTCGGATGAATTGGCGGGATTCGATGAAGATGAATCTTCACCGCAGGCGGAACCGGATCGCAACGGCGAGAAGAAGAAAGAAGGCGAGGGGGCTTGAGTATGAAATGGCTTTTCAGCAAACGAGAGCGACAGAAGCGGGCGCGGCGAAGCCGGCGGCGGGCGTTTCGCGAGGCGGAAAACCGGATCGAGGACGTGAAAGAACGTATTCGAACCATGGAACGCGATTCTACCAAGGAGTGGGACAAGGCGCGCGATGCATTGAAGGGCGGCCAGGAGGCGGCCGCGCAGCGAGCGTTAAAAAGCTACCGGGCCGGCCAGGTGCTCATGACCAAACTGGAACAGAAACGGTGGGTCTTCGAACAATACCTGACCAAGATGGAGATGGCGCAGAGCGACCACGAATTCGCGCAGACTCTTGAAGGGGTCAACAAGGTCGTAAACATCGACCCGGAAAGGGTGGCCGACGTTTTCGAGGCTTCCCAGGAACTCCTGGGCGAACAACTCGACGCCGACCGATTCTGGGAGCGGCTCTACGAGAAAGAAATGGATGGCGCCACCGGTTCGCTGGAAGACCGAATCCCCAGCATGGAGGAACTATCGGAACAACTCCGCCAGGAAGCTGCGGCGGAAGTCGGCGGAGGCGAGGCCACCGAACGGGTCAGCGCCGAGCTGGACTCACGAATCAAGTCCGGCCAGGAACGGGTGAAGAAACTGCTGGATGACAACAAGCAGTAGGCGTAGATCCGTCAGGCTGTATCCCTGGTTCCATAGGTTTTTGTTTTCTTCAATCGTTGTGGAGGGTCAGTGACTACGCACCTAAAATCGGGTCATGTGCTTGGTCAATACCGGATCATTTTCCTCCTGAATCGACAATGCTATGTCATTCCATCTCACTAAAAAAATTGAACACGAATCCCACTGCGAAGCAGCGATCCGGGCGAAGCGGGGGAAGGATGCCTTATTCCACGCTGCAAAGGCGGCGGAATTCGGCCTGGCACTGGCTACCCAGACCGATGAGGAATTGGCACGCCGTTATGTCGAGGACGCCGAGGCGTGGCTCGACATCGCCGAGCGTGTCAAAGCCAATCCATTGAAAGGCAGTGAACCGAAGGTTGGTCCCAGTTCGAAGGAACCACTAAAATCCGACGGCGATGCCGAATCCTCCACTTCCGCGAGCGAGTGGCTGGTTACGGAAAAACCGGATGTCACTTTCGATGAGATCGCCGGGATGGAAGAGGCGAAGCAGTCGATCCGCGAGATGGTTGTCTATCCGTTGAAGCAGCCGGAGAAGGCGCGGGCGCTGGGGCTCAAGCCCGGCGGCGGCGTGTTGTTGTACGGCCCGCCCGGAAACGGCAAGACACTGCTGGGGAAGGCGATCGCCGGTGAGCTTGACGCCCCGTTCTACTATGCGTCCGGCGCACAAATCCGGTCCAAGTGGCATGGCGAATCCGAGCAGCGCCTTCGGCAGTTGATCCAGGCGGCCAAGTCGCAGCCCATCGCCATCCTGTTCCTGGATGAAGTGGAGGGTCTTCTGCCCAAGCGCAGCGGGCATTCGGTGGTGGACAACCGGATCGTCACGCAGTTTCTTGCCGAGATTGGAGGCTTCGAGGAGAGCGAAAACATCCTGCTCATTCTCGGCGCCACCAATAAGCCGTGGGATATAGACGAAGCGGTCTTTCGCACTGGACGGTTCGACGAGAAAATCTACATCCCGCCTCCCGATACGGAAGCCCGAGCGGGAATCCTGCGAATGCACCTGGACGGCGTCCCCGCAGAGGAGTCTCTCGATGCCGATGCGTGGGCGAAGCGGTTGGAAGGATACACGGGGAGCGACATCGTCGGGATTGTCAACGGAGGCAAACGGGCCGCGCTTCGTCGCAGCGTTTCCGAGAATGCCGAACCGACCCTGACCGGTGCAGATTTGGAGGATGCTGCAAAAACGATTCCGTCGTCCGTGACGGCTCCCATGCTGAAGCAGTATCAGAAATTCCGGGAACAGCGGTTTTCGTGACGGCCGGAACGTTCCCGAACCTCATGGAGCTCAACGGGCTTCTCAAGGCTCTCCTTATGTCTGGTGTGGCCGATGAGGTCATGACGAGATTCGTGAAGAGAGAATCTCAACTTGAAGAGATCCGTTTTTTCGAGCAACTCTTTTTCCCACCGCCCTTGTTCCTCAAGCGCGACAACGGCGGTAACCTGAACCATCATCTGGTCGAAGCGTTGCTCCGTGATCAGTTGGTCATTCCCCTCTAGCCGGCGGGGACACACACGGGACAAGTTGAATATGCATTCGTGAAGCTCAATCCACGTCGAACCAGTCGGTCGATATTCGGGGTGCGGGGGATGCTGAGCTGTTAGAAGAGATGCATCAGGACCTGGATTTCTGATGTATCTAGCCCCTCATTTGGCAGAGAGCATATCGCAGGTTCACTGCAGATCTAATAATACATTCGGATGTATTTATAACCTGGGTCAAAAAGGTCCTGATCTTGATGGAGCGGGTACTTGAATAGGGTCTTACGCAAGGCCTTCTTGATTTCCCGCTCGCCGCCATGGCCCCAAGAATAGGTCAGGAGGGCTATAGAGAGACCAAGAACGGTAGTAACTAGCTCTTTGCGCTCGTTCCCATTGTTCGGCCCAACCTGGTCGACACAGAAGGCAAGTAAGGTTATGCCCCCCCTGCCGCCGCGGATTTGAGTGCCTCCACCTGCTGCCAATAGGGCTGGACGTCGACTACCTGCCCGGACGTCATGGCCTCATCGATGGCGAAACAGGCCACGGCGGACGTCAACCCCTCTTCCAGACCCACGGTGGGCGGTATGCCTTGAAGCATTGACGCCGCAAGCTCTTCGGCCAGGATTTCATCGCCACCCCCGTGCCCGCCGCCTTCGACGGTCACGGTGCTCCCTATCTTCGTGTCCCACCCGATGCGCTGCACTTCGATGACTCCGGTGGTCACATCGGCACGCAACGCACCTTCCGAACCCACGATATACATCCGCCGTTCCACCAGGCCGCCACTGGCATTCAAGTGAAATGAAGCCCGTGCGCCATTGGCGTACTCTAGAATGGAAACCTGGTTGTCGACGATATCCTTGTCGGATGTGAAAGGATTCAAGGTTATCCCCCGGTGATCCAGGGCTTGAAATGCCGCTTTCCCCTCCTTGTTGGGGCCGACCCTCTGTACGTGCCCCTCGTTCTCCGGCACAAAGAAGTTCAAGCCGCCGAATGACGCGACGCGCGTCGCGTGACTGTCCAGCATCCAGTTCGCCAGATCGATATCATGGCAGCACTTCTCGAGAAGAAACGGCCCCGAGTTCTCGCGCAGGCGCCGCCAATCTCCAAAGATGTAGCCGCCAAGATTGAAATCCAGGGTCTCGTTGAAATCCATGCTGACGACGTCGCCGATCACCCCGTCATTGAGAAGCGCCTTCAGCTTTCGATAGTGGGGGGAACGGCGCAGGTTGAAGCCCATGCAGAACATTCTCCCGCTGTTCAACCAGGTCCGGTAGATGGACAGCGCATCGTCCATGGTCGTGGCAAGTGGCTTCTGGCAGAACACATCCTTTCCGGCTTCCAGGGCGGCTACGGCGTGGTCTTTGTGGAAGCAATTCCACGAGGCGATCATGACCCACTGAATGTCCGGGTCATTGACCATCGCGTCCAGGTCCTCGTACACGGTAGCGTCCGGGTTGGCGCTATCAAGTGCGTGGCGAATCGACCGCGGGTCGGGATCGTGCAGGGCGCGCACTTCGAGACGCGGGTCCTGGGCCAATAGGTCACGTGCGACATTCATCCCCATGCCGCCGCATCCGATCAGGCCGATGCCAACATTCGTCATAGTCATGTCGTTGCTCCTCTACTTGACTCCATGGTCGCGGTTCCATTGATAGTGGAAAGAGAGAAGTTTGGTGACAAGCGCGGGGTCGCAGCCAGTGATGGTGAGGCCATTGCTGATCGTGTAGGGCAGACTGGAGATCGGGGTGCGGGGGTCTGTCCGCTCATAGACGCTCCTCGAGCGTATGCATTGTCTCACCCGGTGCACCGGGAGGGGTAAGAGATCCTTGTCCCATCACATCCATTCCCATGAACATCCACAGTGTGGCTACAAAGCCAGTTAGTATACGTGCAGGGTTCTTCATTGTTTCATCCTCCACACCCATTCTGATGGACCTAGAGGGCATTGGAAAGGCGTTTTTAGGTTGAATTACGCGAAAAGCTCCCCGCCCGCGCCGGACGGGGACAACGACGCTGAACTTGACTCACCCGGTCCTGTTTTGTCATGCTTCGGCCACGAAGGCACCCTTTGAGGCCGGCGCGCAACGCGTGCGTGTCCGTGCCGCCTGAAAAGCGATTTCCTATCAATTAGACAAGGAGAAAGATGACATGAGGCGATTTTCCGCACTGGCGGTTCTGTTCTGGCTGGTGACCGCGTCACATGCCGAGACCTACACGGTGTGCAGCAGTGGGTGTGATTACACGTCCATCAACGCTGCGATCGACGCCGCCGGCGATGGCGACGTGATCGAGCTCCTTGCGGAGACCTACCAGGAAGGTTCCGAGATCAACACCGACGGCAAGGCGATCACCCTTCGGGGTGCCCTCGACAAGGGCGGGGCGCCGGCCAGCATCCTGGACGGCGCCGGAAGCCACAGGGTTCTCCTCTGCACATCCGGCGAAACGAGCGCCACGCAGTTTGAGAACCTCCAGGTCAGAAACGGCTTCGCAGAGGAAGGTGGCGGCCTTCGGTGTTCCATGAGCAGCCCAACGCTCTCCAACTGCGTGTTTCTTGTCAATCGGGCAAAGTATGGTGGCGCGTTGTCGTTTATGGATGGATGCGATTCCACCGTGATCGGTTGTCGGTTTGAAGGCAACTCCGGGATCAACGATGCCGGGGTGGTGTACGTACGGGATTCGGTTGTGTCCTTCTCCGACTGCGTATGCACGGGCAACATCGCCAAGTACGGCGGGGTGCTTTACGGACCCGGCAGCACCTCCTGGATCAACTGCGAGTTCACCGCAAACATCGCCTTCGATTACGGCGGAGCGTTGTATGCGTATGGCGATGGCCTCACCGTCACCGATTGTCGATTTGTCGGCAACACCTCCGACAACGGCGGGGCAATCTACGCGAAGGCCGATGAGGTGACCATCGTGCGGTGTGCATTCGAGGGCAACCAGGCAATTAAGGGCGGGGCACTCTACTACAGCAAATCCGAGGGGGTGGGGATCATCGATCAATGCACCTTCCGCAACAACGTGGGGGCTGAGGATGGCGCCATTCGCATCTACGGTGCGCCAACCGTTTCGGACTGCACCATCTTCGGCAACCAGGGGCCGCTCGGGGCGGGAATGGCCGTCGTGTCAACCTTGCACGCACCCAGTCTTTCGGGGACGACGATCTGCGGCAACTATCCGGACCAGGTCGATGGGGACTGGCAGGACATCGGGTCAAACTGTGTGCAGGACGCCTGCGATGCGTGCAGCCTTAGTGTCGCCGTTCCCGTCGAACCTTCGGTCGATGTGCTGGTCGAGGACACGTTTGCCACGGAGTTTGTCAGCAAAGCGGGTATTACCTATGAACTGGAGAGCACGCCCGATCTGGTGTCGTCAAACTTCAGCGGCACCGGCGCTTTCGTCATCGGCACCGGCACGAACATGGTCCTGTTCGATCCGACCGGGTTTTCCGACACAAAGCATTACCGAGTGGCGATAAAGTGACCCCTTTCTCTTCGAGTCTCTCAGCAACCAACTTATCGTACCGCTCACCTCCCCGCCTCCCGGAGGTAGGCGGCTACTTTGGTGGCGTCTGCGACGCATCGCATGGCCTGCATTCTCGGGGTCTCAAGCCGGAGTATGGTTGAGCGACCTTGTTTCTCTCCTGCCGGATTGGTGAATTCTTGATTTGTGGCGTGAAAACAAACGACCATCCCCGGCGAACCGTCCCGCCTCCCGTCTCCATGTCGCGGGCACGGCGTTGGCGCGCCTTTACCCTCATTGAGTTGCTGGTCGTCATCGCCATCATCTCCATTCTGGCCGCCCTGCTGGTTCCGGCTGTCAAGAAAGCGCAGTTCGCGGCTCTGAACGCGCTGTGCATTTCGAACATGCGGCAGATCGGGGTGGGCATGTCGGTGTACATGAACGACCACAATATGTACTTTCCGATCGCCTCCGAATCGCCCTACAACTTTTCGGTCCATGGCCCCCGCACGTTGCCCCTGATCATGCACGATGAGGACTACCTCAACGTCAAACGGCAGGGCACGGTCTGGCGCTGTCCGCTGGACCGAAGACCCGAGGAGCCGCACCGCCTGGCCTACTACTACTATTACGGGGGCCCGGGAAACCCGTTGGACGCGCCCATCTCCGGAATGCACGGCAGCTATTCGGTCAACGGGGCGTTCCGCTTCTGGTCCGACCGTTCTCCCACGTCCTACCTCCAGGGTCCCAGCGGGAGCTGGAACCTGATCGAGCGGCCCCTGGACGCCGCGGTCGCCCCGACCGAAACCGTCTGGTTTCACGATTCGGGCCTGTACTGGTGGCTGAGCGACAACTCGCCCTGGACGCTGTTTTATTTTTACGGAACCCTGCAGTACTACATCAACGATCCGGCCGCCGCGAGTTGGGACAACCCACACGCGCAGTTCCGGCGGCACAACCCGGACATCTGGCCCGACCCTGCCAACCTGGAGAACGTCGGCCCCTATGGAAATATGTGCTTCATCGACGGGCACGTCGAAACCGGCATCGATTTCTTCGACACGTTTTCCATCTATACCAGCGACCACATGAACGACCCGTTGGCCCTCAGGTGGTGGAGCATGACCGGGCAGTGAATGGCCGGCGGATCGAGCCGCCGACCCAAAAGGATCAGGTGGTACCTGTCCATCATTGTCCCGATCGTCGTCGATCCCATCGTTGGATCGATCATCGTCCCGATCATTGTCGCTGACAAAGATCAAGACAAGGATCGGGACAAAGATCCGCATCGACAACGATCGAGACAAGAGGGATTGGGGTCGGTGATGAAGTTATAAATTATTAGGCAGGCGCGAAGCTAAACGCGGCGACGAAGTCAGGGCAGCAACAAACAGTTTCTCGGCATTGTCCTTTCGTCGTGCGTAATCGTCAACCCACCCCGCCATAGGAAGTCCTGTCACCCTCTAGATTCGCCCGTCTTCATGAAGAAAGGAAGAACGGGGTCATTGCCTGAACTTTTACCCCACTGCGCCGTTAAGCAGTTGCTCGAAGCGGTCCATAGGCATCTGCATCGACACGTTGATCGCCTGCATACGATACGGATTGGTCTCCCACGTGTTCTAAGCATACGGACGGTCATCACAAAGCCAGTGGCGCGCCGTCCGGTCCTTGAATTATGTGCGGTACAAAGGAATGGGTCGCCGTATGTGCGCCAATCTCCCAGCCGTGGTCCCGCAGCGTGCCCAGCTGGTCCCAGTCAAGCCAGCCGTAGTGCTGCATGTGCGGACACCGGCCGTCGGCCAGGCGCGAGATGACAAACATTGTCGCTTTGAAGCCGTACTCCTCCATCACCGGTGGCATGTCGTCGAAGCAAAAGGCCGATCAAACCCCTACTCCCAAGATTTGATCGATGACGCCAAACGGCAGGCATCCAGAATCGTTTCTGTCTCTGGACAAACTCCTGTCACTCATTCCGCTTGTGTGGCATCCCTTTGGAAACAGCCGCGGCAGCCACGGGAAAAGGATATTCGAGGGAAAGAATTGTTTATTGAAGGCTCTCGCCATTTACAATGGTACGCGTATGTTTCGTCATTCGAATGAAGATGCTTCCCAATAGGACATCGGCCCTTCTCATACTGCTGGCGGGAGTCCCTTTGCTGGCCTCGCTGAACCGAGCCCATGGCCGTACGGTCAGCCTCGCCTTCACCATTGAACACCGGGCCTCGGAAAGAGCCTTTCAATTCGACCAGCTAGTGCATGCGACCCCGGCCGGTACGCCTTTTCGGATAACGCGGCTTTCATACCTCCTGAGCGAGCCGCGCTTGCAAGGGACAGACGGCACATGGATCGATTTTGCAGACACCTACGCCTTGGTCAATGCGCACGAGACCCCGGGCCAACTCATCCTGGAAAAGGTCCCGGAAGGAACCTATCAAAACATCGAGTGGAAACTCGGAGTGGGGCCAGCATCCAATCACAAAAAGCCCGGCGAATGGGCGGCGGATCACCCGATGAATCCCGCGGTTAACAACCTTCATTGGACGTGGCAGGAGGGCTATATCTTTCTCGCGCTCGAGGGCCGGTTTCGCAATCCGAAAGGGGAACAGCCCGGATATATTTACCACGTGGCAAAAGCGGAGCAACTGCGGACGGTTACCCTGCCCTGCCAGATGGAGTTGGTTGAGGATACGGTGGCCACGGTCCACTTCGAGGTGCCTGACCTATTTGCAAAGCTCGACATGGTGCGGGACGGTTCTTCCACTCATTCGCGTGGGGAGGATGGGTTGGCGTCCCTGCTCGCAAATCAGGCCGCCCAGGCCTTCAGCCTGAGGGGGAATCGCTCGGGAACAGTGCTGGCGAGCAAACACCAGAAGGGCGCGGTGTATCCGCCGGGAACCACCCCGGTAACCCTCGCATTGCCTGCCAAGTTCCCCCAACCCCAACTCCCGCACGACAACCCACTGACCACCGAAGGTACCGCACTCGGCGAAAAGCTTTTCCACGATACCGCGTTATCCAACGGCGAGACACAGAGCTGCTCGAGCTGCCATCGCCCGCAGGTCGCGTTCAGTGATGCCGGGAAGGCGTTCAGCCTTGGCACAGCGGGTGCTCCCGGAAAAATGAATACTATGGCCCTATTTAACCTCGCCTGGCACGATGGGTTCTTCTGGGACGGACGGGCGAAGACACTCCGCGAGCAGGTGCTGCATCCAATCCAGGATCCGCTGGAGATGAACGAGCGACTGGAGAACGTCCAGGCCAAACTGGATACCCCTGCATATCGTGCTTCCTTCGCCCGGGCTTTCGGCTCGCCCGGGGTAACGATCGAGCGTATGGCCCTTGCCCTCGAACAATTCCTGTTAAGCCTCCTTTCCTTCGATGCCAAGTTTGACCGGGCTATGGCGGAGACGGAGACCTACACCCCGGAAGAGCAACTCGGCTTTCAACTCTTTCTCATGGAGCATGATCCGAGTCGCGGATTTAAGGGCGCGGATTGTTTCCATTGTCACGGCGGATACCTGTTTAGCAACCACCGCTACTTCAACAACGGGCTGGATACCGATCCCGTGCCCGGTCGGGCCGCGGTGACAGGTGAAGCAGGGGACCAGGGCAAGTTCAAGGCCCCCTCGCTGCGAAACATTGCCCTGACGGCACCCTACATGCACGACGGGCGCTTTAAAACGCTCGAGGAAGTAATCGAGCATTACGACCACGGTGTGCACCGAAGCCCAACCCTCGACCCCAACCTCGCCAAGCACCCGCCGGAGGGCCTGGGCTTAACCGGCGCGGAAAAAGCCGCGCTGGTGGCATTCTTGAAGACCTTGACAGACAAGACGCTGGGCCGCAGAAACTAGCAGGCATCAGCGAATCCAAACCCGCCACACCCGGGGCCGGACGCACCTCAATTCAAACTGTTCAATTCAGCGAGCAGGGCGTCGTAATGCATTTGCTGGATTTGCCCGATGGGTGGCGACCGAGACGCACTGGTTTTCGGTGCCACCCCGGCCCAAGCGGTACAAAACATGCAGGACCCGCGGATTTTCCGGGCCGTGGCTCACCGCTCTCGGGCTCTTGTGTCGCGCCCCACCGCTTCCCCTTCGAGAGATAAGCGTTTTTTTCCACGTTCCTCTGCAATATTTCGGTGCATCCGCCGTTTTGTACATGTAGAAGCGGGGAAAATCCCGGAAAAAGGCTCTATCGACGTGAACAGGATCAGGAAATCGGACTGGACAAAGGTGCGCGCAGCCCACCTGCTCAATCGCGCCGGCTTCGGTGGCTTCCCCACAGAAATCAGGGATCTCTTTGAAATGGGCCCCGAAGGTGCTGTCTCCTCCCTTGTCAATTTTAAGGACGCCAGTGTTGAGCCCCCGGCATTTACCCATGAAGCCTCTCGCGACCTGCCTGATCGGCGTAAAATGCAGCGCGTGCGTCGACAGTCGAACCTGGCAGGTTCATGATCGTGCGCGTGGCCAGCTTTAATAGACCTACCCGTTTTTTTTCTGCCTGTCTCCTTACGGCAAGGTGGCTTAGAGCAGACTAAGACCATGGATGCAATGACACGGGTGGGAAAAGGCCTACAGGGACGGTTCACGGTGCTGTTGTGCATGGTGGCCCTCCTCCCCGGCCTGGGTGCGGATCCCCTTCAGGATTCATGGTTTACGGATAAATCAGGCGCCTATGCCCGGGTCTTTCAAAGCGATGCCGACGTGCCGGGTAGCCCGGTGGTCTCGTGGATCCATCCGGATGGCGGGACCAGCCAGTCCACGCCCACCTATGCCGGCCTCCACGAGGTCTCCAGCACCACGAGCTGGCTGTATATCCGCAGTTCGGGCCTCGGGGGGCATATCATGGGCCCGTGGTATGCCGACGCCACGCGCACCACCTTCTTCCCGGGTTTTCCCAATAACCGCGCGGCGATTTACCGTTTTCCCCGCGTCCCGGCCTTCATCAGCCCCGATGTCCCAAAAACCATCACCCCCGATGGAGCCGTCGGCTACTTTGTCAACGGGGTGGCCATGTTCGATTCCCGGGATGACTTTTCCTACAGCAACGGGGCGATGCGGGATGTGCCAAACGGGGGTGAGCGATGGAACCGTGACGCGTATGTCAACGAGTTGCTGACCTTTGACGCGGCACTCGCCCACCAGGCCAACGGGATTTACCACTACCACTCCAACCCGCCCGCCCTGCGGTATCAGCTCGGCGACGCGGTGGACTACAACCCGGCCGCCAACACCTACACGGAAAACCCGGTCAACCTGCAACACTCGCCCATTCTTGCATGGTGCAGCGACGGGCTGCCGCTTTACGGGCCCTATGGCTATGACGACCCGCTCGATGCGAACAGTGGCGTGCGCCGGATGATCTCGGGATTTCGTATCCGGGCCGGGTTGAGCACCCGGGGGGCCTGGCCCGCCTGGGCGACCCGCCTCTACGGTGCGGCCGGACTCTCCTTTCGCGTCGGGCCCGATGTCGACGCGAGCTATCCGCTTGGACGCTACATGGAGGACAACGAGTACAAGGGGGACGTGGGCATGACCCTCGGGGTCGAGTTCGACCTCAACGAGTTCAACACCCGGTTCTGCGTGACGCCCGAGTTCCCGGCCGGCACCTGGGCCTATTTCACCTGTATCCAGCCCGATGGCACACCGGTCTTTCCCTACAACATGGCCCGCGCGTATTTCGGGGATCCGGTCGGGGGACGGGCGAATGGGATCCCGGACAGCGATGAGGCCGGCGCGCTCGTCGACACCTTGTTCGAGGGAGGGCCTGAGAAGATCGACCGTGTGAGCACCCTCTCGCCGGATAATCCCTCCGGCGATGACATGACGGTCGTGTTCAGCGGGGTCGAGGGCGGCACCTACGAGGTCGAGCGTTCTTCCACGCTCGGGTCTTCGAGCACCTGGACGCCGGTTGCCCCGGCGGCTGTTGCCGGCTCGGACCTGCTCAGCGTGGTGGATGCGGGGGGGCTTTCCGGCGCTGCCCTGGCGGGTTATTACCGGGTGAAGCGCACGGGGGTCGCCCCTTTCGACGACAACGGTTTTGACATCGGTACCGGTGGCGGGAGCGGGACCTTGATCACGGTTACCCTGGCCGGCGACGGTGGTCAATCGGCCCCGGCAAACCTGAGTTTTCTCCCGAGCACGCTGACCTTCAACGGGGTTTCCATTGACCTCGGGAGTGCCTCGCGGCCCAGCCAGCAGGAAATCACCTTCCGGGTTGATCTCGCCGGGCTCGCACCCGGTGACTACGACGTGGTTGCGGACTTTCCGGGTGTGGCCGGTACCCAGTTGGGAACCCATACCATCGTGGAGCCCAACAGCATCCTCCTGCTCATCGTCGACGACTGGGGCATCGACTCGAGTCCCATCGACAACAACACCGTCCTCCATCCCGGGACCACCTTCCCGAACATGCCCACGGTCGAGTCTCTCGCGGCCCAGGGTATACGCTTTACCAACGGGTATGCCCAACCGGTCTGTTCTCCCACCCGGGCCGCCCTGCTCACCGGTCGCCAGGCCTGGCGTACCGGGGTCGGTGCACCGAACGACGTGCTGCAGGCCGCCGAGACCACCCTGCCCGAGGCTTTCGCGGCGGCCGCTTCGCCCTATGCGCTGGCCTCCTTCGGGAAATGGCACCTCGGCGGCGGCAACACCGGGTACAGTGATCTCGGGGGATGGCCGACATTCGTCGGTATCACCGGCGGCGGTGCCCAGGACTACTACTCCTGGCCCAAGAATGATAACGGAACGGTGGCCAACGGAACCACGACCTACACCACGACCGACCAGGTAAACGAGGCCAAGACCTTCATTGATTCCCAGGAACTCGCCGGCAATCCCTGGTTCGTCTGGATGGGTTTCAATGCCCCGCACACGCCCTTTCACGAGCCGCCGGCCAACCTGCTGCAGGGGGCGACCGGGACCAGCAATCGCGCCTTGTACGAGAAGGCATTGGAGGCCTTGGACACCGAGATTTCCCGCCTGCTCCAGTCTGTCGACCTGGCCACCACGACCATCATCCTGGTGGGGGATAACGGTACCCCGGGCCAGGTGGTCCAGGCACCCTACGGGCCCACGGGCCCGACCGGGCATTCCAAGAGTGACCTGTACGAGGGGGGCATCAAGGTTCCCTTCGTGATCCGTGGACCGGGTGTGCCCGCGGGGAGTACCAGCGACCGCTTGGTCCATGTCGCCGACCTGTTCCCCACCATTCTCGAGCTCGCCGGGGTGCCCCTTCCCGGTACGGGCGTGGATGCGACCAGCCTGGTTCCGTTGTTGGAGGGGACGGACAACACGAGCCGCTACGTGGTCACCGAGACCTTCAATGACCCGACCTTCCCGGCGGGGCGCTCGATCCGCATGGAAGCGGACCCCGCCTTCCCGGGTTCCGATCCCGACTACAAACTGATCATCAACGGTGATCCCACCATCACCACCGACACGCCCACCTTCGAGTTCTACCACGTCGCGGTGGACGAGAATGAGCAGTCGCCCCTGGCGATCGCCGCGCTCAATGCCACCGAGCAGGCCGCCTACGATGCGCTGATCGCCAAGGACGCCGCGCTGGGTGGCACCTACAGTGCGCCCGCCTCCGGTGGCGGGCCCACCGGCGATGTCGTCTACCTCGAGTTGCCAAACCCCGCCACGCCTGCCCCCCCCATGAACCTCAACCTGGATCCGGACCTGGTTACCGTGAACGGTACCGCGGTAAATGTCACCTACGTCTCTCGCTCCAGCTACGGGGCGGACCTGTCGGACGAGGGCGACGACGTGCAGGACCGGTACTGGGTCAAGTGTACCGTGGACCCCGGGAACGCGCCCTACACGAGCGCCGAGGTCGACTTTCCCGATGCCCCCGGTGGAAACCCGCGGATCTTTACCGCCACGAACATCTTCGTCATCCCCTGAACGGGTCAGGCCTCCCGTGTGGTGCACCCTTCACCCGTTGACCTGCGGGAGCAGGTCCACCAGGCAGGCCTTTACCTTCGCTGCGATCCCGGGTTGCCGTGACTCCCGCGGGCCGGGGATATTCAGGACGCCTCCGGTGCCGGGACCCGCCCCGGCCAGCCAGTGTACAATCCGCGCGAGATTCTCCTGCCGCCCCGCATCCAGCCCGATGAACATGGCTACGAACGCGCCGACCTATTCGCTCGGAAACCTGGACGGCCAAAACGGTTGGTCCTCGACTGCAGGCCCCTGGGGCGCGAACGCTGATTTCGGCGCCGAGGGAGTGGTATCGAGTAACCCAGTCGGTGGCGCTTCGCTGACCGGAGCCGCGGATGACTACAGCGTGATCGGGGGCTACAGCACACACGCTCTGGACCAGACGTACAACAACAGTGGCACCGTGAACATCACCTTCTACGCGTACTGGGACGGGAACCCCGCCAAGACCGGCTTCGATGGCGACGAGCGTGTAGTCCAGGTCTGGCCGTTGGACGGTAGCGATGTTGAAGCCCTTGTTGTGGGGAATTTCCCAAGAAACGGACCGGCTGCTTTGACCGGCGCCGGCTCGACCTGGAACAGCACGTGGTTTAGCGGTACCACTCCCGCCTGGTATTTCTGGGACGTCGAGCTGGACTTCGGCGCGGTGGCCGCAGGCGATGAGAACGTCGTGTCCGTCGAGGTGACGCAACTGGACAGTAACCTGAATCCCGTTGCCAGCGAAACGCTGGTGACCGACGAACCGTTTCGCAACCCCGTAAGCGAGATAAGCTCGGTTGAGTTTAGGGCCGCCGTTTTGGGCGCCCTGGATTCGGCAAACTTCACCTTGACCGCGACCACGCAATTTTTGATAAATTGGGCGTGACTATGTATGGAGAAGGCAATTGGTATAGGAGCAACTTGCACAATAAACATTAGGCGAGGAATGAATATGAAAAAATTAGTAGCATTTGTGGTTATTTCGGGTCTGATCGGTGTCGCACAGGCCGGTTACATCGCGGACTTTGAAAGCGGCTTCTCCGACGGCGTGACCCTCGACGGAACCGCTGGCTGGTTCAACACTAACAATGATGGTGCCGGCAACTCGGATCCCGGCCT
>Ga0310121_10002553_pt1 | contig 17162 bp, 14 predicted proteins | sample CB27_Tmax_986_MG_FD_203504 | JGI IMG/M metagenome (GOLD analysis project Ga0310121, IMG submission 203504) | Marine microbial communities from Western Arctic Ocean, Canada - CB27_Tmax_986 | ecosystem: Environmental > Aquatic > Marine > Oceanic | place: Canada: Western Arctic Ocean | collected...
ATATTCTTGAGAAGGTGAAGCGGGGACGGAAGAAATTGAATAAAACCCAGTCTGCTTGACGGACTACACTAGCGAGGTCGTAGACGTATACCATCCCGTCCGCACCGGTAACAGGTGCTCCCACCACCAAGTTGTTTTTCTCGATCGCGACGGAGAATCCAAACTGGCCTTGAATCTTGGGAGCGGGACTGAGGATCATGTGGAGGAGCGCCCCGGTGGCGCGGTCGTAAACCCGCACCGATCCGGCGTTGGAAGCGCCTTGGTCGTCGTCGGGAGCACCAACCGCCACGAGGTTGCCGTCCACCGCAACGCCGTTGCCCTCCTTCATGCTTGCCTGCGTGCCGGTGAGAGGTGGGAAGAAGCTTTCGGCGAGAGTGTTGATGGTCTGGGCGAAGCCCGGCGCCGAAAGAAGGAGCGCTACCGTGAGGGCGCGCGGAAGGTGCATATTCAGTGAACTCATTCGCGTTGGTGATTCCGGCAATCGCTTGCGCCCCCGAAAGCACAAGCTCCCACGTGTCTCAATCTGGCATGCCAAGGGAGCGTGGGCAATCGCAATCGAGGAAATCAGAATCAGTGTACAGTACACAGTGTACAGACCTGTCTAGCTGAACTCCCCGTCTGTACACTGTGTACTGCTTACTTTACTGTACACTACTTACAGGACGCGGCCCCCCTACTCCCCCATCCACACGCAGGCGTTTTCGAGGAGCGTGAGCAAATGGGGGTTGGCGTAGATAGGATAGGCTTGGTCGCCGGGGCGGTAGTAGAAGATTTTGCCTTTCCCGAGATTCCAGAGGCAACCGGAGCGGAAGAATTCGCCGCCCTTCCAGTCTTCCGTGAAGAGGAGGGTGTCGGGCTCGGGAACTCCGAAGGGCTCGTCGTACATCTCGGTGACGTCGAGGGTGAAGCGCGCCGACACTCCCTTGCAGATGGGATGGTTCCTGTGGATCATGCGCACCTCGGCGGGCTGGCCCGGTCCGCAGCAACGCGGGAAGACGCAATTGGGCCGTTTGACGTGCACCGTGATGTTGCCCTTGTCGTCGAACTCGTAGCGCGGCGGCGCGAGATTGCGATCGAACTCGCCGGCCTTCTTCCACTGGATCTTTCCGTCGTAGACCTTCTTGCCGACCGGTTTTTGTTCGTCCCACACCCAAACCCGGATCTTGTCCTGGGCCTGCAGGGCGGTGGCGAAGGCGATGAGGCAGAAGAGCAGGGTGGCGTGTTTCATGTCGTGGCACGGGATACGAAAGCGCGGCGGCGGGGGTCCAGCTTATTCAGTGTACAGACCAGTCGAGCAGACTATCCCGTCTGAACACTGTATACTGTACACTTTCCCCGCTACGCCAGCACGCTCTTCACCAGCTTCCCATGCACGTCGGTGAGGCGGAAGTGCCGGCCCTGGTACTTGAAGGTGAGGCGTTCGTGGTCGATGCCGAGGAGGTGGAGGATGGTGGCGTGGAAGTCGTGGATGTGGACGGGGCCCTTGGCGATGTTGTAGGAGTATTCGTCGGTCTCGCCGTGAGAGGTGCCCGCTTTGGATCCGCCGCCGGCCATCCACATCGTGAAGCAACGGCCGTGGTGGTCGCGGCCGAAGTTTTTCTCTTGGAGCTCGCCCTGGCAGTAGCTGGTGCGGCCAAATTCACCGCCCCAGATGACGAGGGTGTCGTCGAGCATGCCGCGGTTCTTGAGGTCGGCGACGAGGGCGGCGGAGGCCCGGTCGGTTTCTCCGCACTGGGTCTTGATGCCGCCGGGCAGTCCTCCGTGCTGATCCCAGCCCTGGTGGTAGAGCTGGATGAAGCGCACGTCGCGCTCGGCGAGACGGCGGGCCAGGAGGCAGTTGGCGGCGAAGGAGCCGGGCTTTTTGGCGTCGTCGCCGTAGAGATTGAAGGTGCTCTCCGGTTCGTCGGAGAGGTCGGTGACTTCCGGGATGGACTTCTGCATGTTGAAGGCCATCTCGTATTGCGCGATGCGGGTTTCGAGGGCGGGATCGCCGGTAGCCTCGAGCTGGATCTTGTGCAATTCGCGGAGGCGATCGAGGACCTTGCGGCGGTTGGCGCGGTCGATCCCACTGGGGCTGTTGAGGTAGAGGACGGCGTCCCTGTCGGCGCGGAAGCGCACCCCGTCGTGCTTGCCCGGGAGGAATCCGCTGCCCCACAGCCGCGAAACGAGCGGTTGACCGCCCTTGTTCTTGGTGACCATCACCACGAAGGAGGGAAGGTTGTTGTTCATGGATCCGAGCCCGTAGTCGAGCCAGGCGCCCATGCTGGGGCGGCCGGGGAACTGCGATCCGGTCTGCATGAAAGTGACGCCCGGACCGTGGTTGATGGCCTCGGTGTGCATGGACTTGATGAAGCAGAGTTCGTCCGCGATCTTGGAAACGTGGGGGAGGAGATCGCTGTTGATCCAGGCTCCGCTCTCGCCGTGTTGTTCGAACTTGAAGGGGGTACCGACGAGCGGGAGGCTGGCCTGGTTTCCGGACATGGCGGTGAGGCGTTGGCCCTTGCGGATCGACTCGGGGAGTTCCTTGCCCTGGTCCTCCTTCAGCTTGGGTTTCCAGTCGTAGAGGTCGATCTGGGAGGGACCGCCGGCCTGGAAGAGGAAGATGACGCGTTTCGCCTTTGGCGCGGGATGCACGATGCGCGATTCACGATTCACGATCGAAGTCTCAGCCCGGAGGAGGTCGGCCAGGGCGATCGAGCCGAGGCCCATGCCGAAGGATTGGAGGAGATGGCGGCGGGAGAGGCCGAGGGGGTTTTCGAATCCTGTGCAAAGTGGCGTCTTCATGGCTTCAGCGTTTGGTGACGGCTTCGTCGAGGTTCATGATGGCATTGACCAGGATCGCAGCGGCGGCGACCTGGTGGGGGGGGAGGTCTTTTGCGGCGGGAGCGGCGCCGGTCCCAATGAGTCCCTTGGCCTGGTCCGGGTGGGCTTCGAAGTGGGCGAGTTGCTCGTCGTAGATGGCGCGCAGGATCTTTCTCTCCTTATCGTTGGGCAGGCGGCTGGTGAACGAGCGGTAGGCTTCGGCCACGAGGGCGTCGGGCGCGTCCTTGTGCTTCTTGAGGAGCTTGGCTCCCATGACGCGGGAGGCTTCCACGAATTGGGGTCCGTTGAGAAGAACGAAGGCCTGCAGCGGGGATGAGGTGACTTCGCGGCGCACGCGGCAGACGTCGCGCTTGGAGGCGTTGAGAGTCATCATGACGGGAGCGGGCCCGGTCCGTTTCCACCACGTGTAGACGCTGCGGCGGTAGAGGCCCTCGCCCTTGTCGGGGGCGGCGGGTTTGAAGGAGACTGCCACCTCGTAGGGCTTGACCGAGGCGCCGCCGACCTTGCGGACCAGGAGCCCGCTCAGGGCGAGGGCGTTGTCGCGGATCATCTCGGCGGAAAGACGCTCGGAGGGGCCGCGGGCGTGGTAGATGTTTTCGGGGTCGAACTCGCGGCTCTTCTTGTCGGTGACAGTGCTTTGCCGGTAGGTGGCGGACAGGACGATCTGCTTGACGAGGTGGTGGAGGTCCCAGCCGCTCTCGATGAAGTCGCGGGTGAGCCAATCTAACAGTTCGGGGTGGGTGGGTGGTTTCCCCTGGCTTCCGAAGTCCTCCGGGGTGCGGACCAGTCCGTTGCCGAAGAACATCTGCCAGTAGCGGTTCACCGTGACCCGGGCGGTGAGAGGGTGATTCGGGGAGGTGAGCCACCGGGCGAGGCCGAGGCGGTTGCGAGGCTGGTCCTTCGGGAAGGGCGGCAGGGTGGCGGGCGTCCCGGCCTCGACGGGTTCTCCGCGCGAGTAGTACATCCCACGCTTGAGCACGTAGCATTGCCGCGGCTTTTGGGCCTCGCGCATCACCATGATCTCCTGGATTCCCTCCACCAGCCCGCGCTGGGCGTTGCGAGTGTCCTGCAGTTTCTTGAGCGCCTCGGCGTAGGGATTGTGAACCGTGGCGAGAAAGTAGTCGCGCAGCTGGGAGCGGGTGGCCGGGCCGAGGGACTTGCCGGGAGTGGAAAGGGCGGATTCGAGCGACTCGCGGTCGCAAAGGTGCGCGACTTCGATGGCGGTGAGTTCGCGGGTGAAGACGTAGAGCTCATCGACCTTGCCCTGCTTGAAGCCGACATCGCGGGAGCGCTCGCCGAGGCGGAGATCGGGATCGCCGCCGCCCTCGATGTTCTTGGTGAGCTTGTCGTAGATGATCTCGGTGTCGAGAGGGGCGCCGTCGAGGTAGAGGCGCAGACCACCGGCGCGGCTCGATCCGTCGTAGGTGAGGGTGACGTGCTTCCAGGTGTTTACCGGGAGCTTCTCCTTGGCGCGGACACGGATGGCATTGCCGGGGTAGAAGTGGATGAGGGCAGCGCTGAGTCGGCCGTCTTCGAGGAGGAGCTCGTAACCGCGGCTCCCGGCATCGGTCCAGGCCTTGGAACGGCGGAAGATGACGGTGCGCTCAAAGGCTTCGGGCGTGTTGAGCCACAGGCCGATCGAAAACGGTTGGGTGCGCGGGAAAGCCCCGGCGCCCTGGACGTGCACGGAGTCGTCGCCGGTGAGCTGGATCCCCTGGCCGTGCACGCCTTCGATGCTCTTGTTGTTGTCGCTGGTCTTGGCGGGCTTGTCCTTGCGGATCTCGTCCGGCAGGTCGCCGCCCTTGCGGTCGTCGAAGGTGATGTGGGATTGCAGCCCCTGCCACGCGAAGTCCCCGGGGTGCTTCGCCAGCCACTGCTCGAACGCTTCGCTTGAGGAATCCGCGACTTGTTTCACGGCCTGTTCCGCGGCGGCAATGGCGGCTTCGCCCTCCGCGATCTTCTTGTCCTGATCGGCGTTGGTGAGGAGGAGGGTGGGAGAGGGAATGGAGGGCGTGAAGTACGAGTAAAGCCCGGCTTCATCGACATTCGCAAAGAAGGAACTGAGTTGGTAGTACTCCTTGGTGAGAATCGGATCGTACTTGTGATCGTGGCAACGGCTGCACTCGAGGGTGAGGCCGAGAAAGGCGGTGGCGAAGGTGTGGAGGCGGTCCGAGACGTACTCGATGCGGAATTCTTCCGGAGTGCTGCCACCCTCCACCTTCTGGGGATGGAGGCGGTTGAAGGTGGTGGCGAGAATCTGGTCCTGGGTGGCGTTGGGGAGGAGGTCGCCGGCCAGTTGCTCGGTGATGAACCGGTCGTAGGGCAGGTTCTTGCGGAAGGCGCGGAGTACCCAGTCGCGCCAGGGCCACACGAAGCGGTCCCGGTCGACCTGGTAGCCGTAGGTGTCGGAGTAGCGTGCCACGTCGAGCCACTCGCTGGTCATGCGCTCGGCGTAGGCGTCGGTGACGAGCAGGCGGCCGACGACGGCGGGGTAGATCGCGTCGGACTTCTCCGACCCGTCCGACAGGCCCGACCGAAAAGTGTCCAGTTCTTCGATGGTCGGTGGAAGGCCGGTCAGGTCGAAGGTCACGCGGCGCAGCCACTTCTCGGGGGACGCCTCCGGGCTCGGCTTGAGGCCGGTGTCTCGGAGGCCGTCGAGGACGAAGGCATCGATGGGGTTGCGGGACCAGCCGGTGGTCTTCGGGACGGGGACTTCCTTTGGAATCGGTTTGAAGGACCAGTGGGTGTCGTACTTGGCGCCTTGCGCGATCCAGCGGTCTAACAGATCCCTTTCCTTGTCGTTGAGACTGAGCTTCGACTTGGGCGGGGGCATCATTTCGTCGGGGTCGTCGGAGCGGATGCGATGGTGGAGTTCGCTGAGTTCGAGGTTACCGGGTGTCACGCCGGTGTATCCACCGAGGTCCTTGACGGCCTTCTCGCGGGTATCGAGGCGGAACTCGGATTTTTGATTCTTGGCGTCGGGCCCGTGGCACTTGTAGCAGCGGTCGGAGAGGATGGGACGGATGTCGCGGTTGAAGTCAACCTTCTCCGCGGCGGTGGCAGGGCTCGGGCTCGAGGAAACAGCCAGCGCCAGGGCGATGGACCTGATCGACGGGAACTTCATATTGACCGGAGGGATTACGCGCAGGATGCGGGCGGACTTCCAGCCGGAACGATGGGGATATTCCCAAAGACCCGGGGAACGAAGTGCCCAGGGAGATCATTCCGGTGTCGTTTGATCCATGGGGCCGACCAAAATGGCCCGCCCCGGCGGCGTTGGAGCTGATCGCGAGGACGAGAGGAGGCGCCCCGGCGTCGCCATCTGCCACAATCTCACGATTGACCTTGCCGGGCAAATCCGCGAGGTTGTCCTTATCCCATGAAGAAGCGATTTGCCCCCCTCCTTGTCCTTCTGCTCCCATTCACCGCGACGGCTGTCCCCTTGCAGTTCAATATCGAGCATCCGATTTTGGTGGAAGGATTGGGGAGCATCGGAACCTCCGCGCGCCTGAACTCAGTTGGTGGGAGCGCCCTTCCTGCGGGCCGGCGCGTCGAGATCGGCTACTTCGATGGCGGGTCCGCGACGTTCTCCGGCAGTTGGGTTGTGCGCGCGACCGGCACCCTCTCGGGAGGCAATGGATCGGGAGGCGACGCCGCGGGATACCTCCAGGGGGCGTTTGCCGCCAATACCGACGATCCCAATTTTCCGGCCACCGGGACCCTCGTTGCGATTCGCTTCTACGACAGTGTCGATAGCTCGGGACAGTACAATTCGGTCACCGAGCCGGGAAATTCCGCATGGGAGATTCCCTTCATTCCCAACCCACCGGTCCTGACTCCGCAAATCCTGGAATTTCTCAACGGCCTCTTCGATGGAGTGAGCACGGCCCTGGTCTGGGAGGACAACGCCAATCCCTTCATCACCTCGATCGGGCCGGCGCCCGGCCTCGACATTGAAAAGAGCGGCAACGACCTCGTCTTCACCTGGAACAGCGAAGCAGGGAAAACCTACCAGATCCTGCAGGATGCCGATCTCAACCCGGCGCCCGGGACCAACCCGGCGCCCGGGACCTGGCCGGTCTTCGCCGATAATATCGCCGCCACGCCGCCCACGAACAGCGTGACGGTCACCCGGCCCGCCGCCGCGAGCCAGTTCTTCGTGGTGCGCGAGAAGCCCTGAAGCGCACGCCACGAAGCGGAAAGCCCACGATCCGGGAGGACCGCGGGCATTCGAATGGACGCTCGAGCAAGCTTCGGTCCGAACCACCGGTCTCACTGAGAGCACTGATGTTCTCCCCCTCCGCAAACTCAGTGAACTCGGCGGTCGTCTTCCCCGCCGCCCAACCCTTCGAACCCATCGTGGTGGATGCGGGCGTCCCTGCCCGCCTGTGTCCTGATCCCGCGCCGGGCCTGGATCGTGGTTCAATCCCGGCCGCTACTTCCCCATCGGGATGGCATCCGCCAATCCCAGCGTCTCCAGGGCCTGCCCGAGTTCCTCCCGCGTGACCACGGCCTCCATGTCGTCATTCAGCCAGGACAAGAGTTCGGCCCGGTTGAAGGAGTCACGATTCTCGTTTAGATCCTCCACCGCGAAATAGACATCGGCGAGCAAGGCGTTCCGCGGCTCGCGTTCGAACGCCATCATTCCGTCCAGGGCGTCGCCCAGCATGCGAAAGAAGGCGGCGTCACCCTCCTCGATGGCCTCCAGCGCCAGAGTCCCCAACTGCTTCCGGGCGGCCTTTCGCAGACCCTTCTCCCGCCAGATCTTCGCCCGCAACGCCCAGAGCGGCGTCCAGACGTGATAGTTATCGTCCGTCCCGAGATTGCCCTTCAGGAAGGCCTCGTGAAGTTGCTTGCTCTTGATTTGGCGCTTCACGTCTCGCCATGCAGGGCATGCAATTTGGTCTGCTTCTTCTTCCTTTTCTCCCTGGCCTTCAGTTTCCGCTTCAGTTTCGCGCGATAGTCCTCCCCGACCAGGTAGCCGAGGCACCGCTTCGCTCCGCACCGGCACGGATGATCTTTCCAGTAGCTGAGATCGAAGCCATAGTCGTAGACGATTTCCTTTCCCTCCTTGATATCACGCGTCGCGATCAGCCAGACCCGGCCCTTGATCACATCCGTGTAGGCATTTGGATCGCAACTGTGATTCGCGAACCTGGCATCATTCCAGGGAACGTTTCCGTCGATGTCGTAGCGGTCGTTGATGATAAAGGTGTAGACCGTCCCCTCGCCGGACTCGCGCCCCTTTTCGTCCTGCAGGTTGGCTCGGCGCTCGCTCTCCGCCTTGGTGACCTTCTCACCGATGTACTCGATGATCCGTGTCTCCCCGGGAATGTCCCGGCTGGCAAAGAGCCCCTTGTTGTGGATCCCCGAGGCCCGGACCTCGACCCATTTCAATCCCTTCGCCTCCTTCTTTCCCGCCGCTTTCACTTTGTCAGTCACGCTCAACACAGGGGGAGTCTGCACCGAACCGGCTCAATTTTGCAATCTCGCGATCTGCAGGCGCAGGTGGGAGGGGTCGACCTGAACGCGGAGCTGCTCGTCATCGGGAGTTGGCGGGCAGACGAAAACAAACCGGGGTCGGAGAGGATTCTCCCGATTCGGATGGCCGGCACCCGATATTGCAACCGGGACACGAGACGCGTGCCTCCCCACCCGACACGGGCCCGGCACTTCATCGGTTCAACCACAGGATACTGGCCCCCGGATTCTGCCGGTCCCGTGCGAAGCGGCCGCCGGTCGTTTCGGCGAAGTGCCGCAGGAGGGAGATGGCGCGGGGCGCGATGGCAGCGCGGCCGGTTGTGGATCCGTGGCCGTGCACGATCTTGACGGCCTTGTGCCCCCAGTGGAGGGCGCGGTCGACGGCTTGCTCGATCTTGCGGGCGGCGTCCTCCCAGGATTCGCCGGCGTGGACCACGTCCACCTCGAGCATTCCGAGAGAGCCCTGGGCAGGACCGGTGCTCTCGCACTTCGGGCACACGCCGTGCCGGGAGGGGTCGATCGGAAAACCGCAGATGGGACAGTCGGGCATGGGAGTGTCTCGTCTACCGGGCGTCCCGAGGGAATGTTACCGCCCTCACTCCTTCAATGCCGCAAGGAACTCCTCCGCTTCGGTGATGAGTGCGCTCAGGATCGTGGCTGAATCTAAAATACCCTCCCCGACCTGTCTATCGAGACCGGTGGCAGGAATGAATAGAAGACCACCAAAGGAGCAACGCGACGGGCCCGAGGGCATTTCCTGATCCATGGAGACCTTTGCGGATGCGTGGTGAGGAATCATTTTGGTTGGCGAGGTCCTCATCCTCGCACATCCTGTCAGGAAGATGACGCGTTGCTTTCCAGGCGTTTTCCTCGGCCTGTTCGTCCTCGGGGTCGCCGGCGCGGGAATCCTCCGCGCCCGGGAGGCGGAAGAGACGCGTCCCAACCTCCTGGTGGTAGTTTCCGACAACCAGCCGTGGTGGGCGATGGGATGTGCGGGGAACGAGATCATTTCCACCCCGCAGATGGATCGCCTGGCGGCGGAGGGAGTGCGCTTTCGCAAGGCCTTCGTGACGACCCCGATCTGCGCTGCGAGCCGGGCCAGCATCTTCACTGGTCTCTATCGGCGGCGGCACGGATTCACCTTCCTCACCAAGCCTTTTCGGGCCAGTCTGGCGGCGGCGAGCTATCCGGCCCTGCTGCGGAAGACGGGATACCACACCGGTCTGATCGGGAAGTTCGGTATCGAGTCGAGCGGAAAACTTCTCGTCGAGGAGGAACGCAGTTCGTTGGACGGGATGTTCGACCACTTCGACAATTTCGAACACTGGGGACATTTCGGGCCGAATGGATACTTCGTGACGCAGCCGGACGGTAGCAGGCGCCACCTCACTGACGTCACGGCCGACAAGGCGGTTGGTTATCTCACCGAACGCGCGCGCAAATGGCGTGATCAGCCGTTCTGCCTGACGCTGTGTTTCAATGCGCCCCATGCCCAGGACAACGACCCGCGCCAGTACATTGGGCCCACGCGCTTCGATGCCCTCTATCGCGAGAGCACCATCCCGCCTCCGGTGAACTCGAACCCGGAGTTTTTTGCGGCCTTGCCGGCCTTTTTGAAAACCTCGGAAGGCAGGCGGCGCTGGGGCAAACGGTTCGATACGCCCGCGAAGTATCAATCCATGATGAAGGGGATGTTCCGGATGGTGAGTGGAGTGGACGATGCGTTGGGCCGGGTGCGGGACCAGCTGAAAAAGCAGGGCCTGGATGGCAACACCATCATCCTCTTCCTGAGCGACAACGGGATGTTCTTCGGAGAACGCGGGCTCAGCGATTGCTGGCTGCTGTACGAGGAATCGATCCGGGTGCCGTTCATCGTGTACGATCCGCGGACCAAGGCGAAGGCTTCGCGAAAAGCGGTGCGCGACGAGATGGTTCTCAATCTCGATCTCGCCCCCACCCTGCTGGATTTGGCCGGGGTGAAGGAGGTCCCCGCGATGGACGGACGGAGCCTGGTGCCCTTGCTCGACGGACCGGCGGTGGAGAACTGGCGGGCCGACTTTCTCTGCGAACACCTCTTCGTGCATGAGAAAATCCCGAAGAGCGAGGGAGTCCGCACCGAACGGTGGAAGTACATCCGCTATTTCGAGCAGAAGCCGGTCCACGAGGAACTCTACGACCTGGTGGCCGACCCCCACGAGCGGCACAACCTCGCGAAAGAGCCCGCCCATGCCGGGACCTTGGACAACCTGCGGCGCCGCTGCGACGACCTCATCGCGAAAGCTCGCGCGGATTGAGCGAGCGGGCGCTCCTGGCCTCCGCCATCGGCACGACCTTCATCGCCACGGTACCCTCGCCGCATAACACCTCTCGCGGCAGCGCGGGCCTACAAGGAAGGCGTCACCCAGTCGGGAATCCCGCCCTTCGCCACCTGCTCCTTGTACAAGACGTGAAAGGGCCTGGTTTTTGACATGGGCGCCTTCTCGTTGACCATGAGGGGGCGGGCCTCCTTCCAGAACTTGTCGTAGGCCTCGCGCATGGTCATCACGACCTGTGGGTTGGCGGCCGCGAGGTCGGTTTTCTGGCCGGGGTCCTTCTCCATGTCGAAGAGCTGATTGCCGACCAGCCGGTAGCGTTGGTCGCGGACCGCGAATTTCTGCCACTGGTGGTCGTTGGGTTCGGAGCCGGTCTTCCAGCGGGCCACCTGCGTGAAGAGGTAGCGGTGGGCGGCCTCGACCTTGGCACCCTGCAGGTGGGGAAGGAGACTCCGGCCCTCCACCTGATTTTCCGGGATCTTCGCCCCGGCGATCTCGGCGAGGGTGGGAAGGATATCAATGTGAGCGGCGATGGCGGGGACGTCGCGCCCGGCGGGGACCTTGCCGTCCCATCGCACGAAGAACGGGACGCGCACCCCGCCCTCGTCGGTGCTGCCCTTGAGGCCCTTCATGCCGGCGTTGTAGAACGGGTAACCCTTCGCGACGGGTTTGCCGGGACGTCCCGAGCCGCCTCCGGTCATGCCGTTGTCGGACATGAAGATGAGAATGGTGTTTTCGAAGAGCTTCCACTCCTCGAGCTTGCCCATGAGGCGTCCCATGTTCTCGTCGATGTTCTCGATCATCCCGTAGAATCCGGCCTGGGTCTTGCCGAAGCCGAGGTCCGTGAAATATTTGGTGTTGGAGGGAGGTGCGATGAAGGGGCCGTGCGGGGCGTTGGTTGCGAGGTAGGCGAAGAAGGGAGCGTCCTTGTCCTTGCGCTCCTTGATCCAGCCCAGGGCGGCGGTGAAGAAGAGGTCGGTGCAGTAGCCCTTGGTCTTCACAAAGGAGCCGTTGTGGCGGATGACGGGATCGAAATACTTGTTGCCCGGGGCGTCCGCGCAGGAGCACTGGTAGGCCTGGCCGATCCCGCCCGCGCCGTGGATGAAGGCCTCCTCGAAGCCGCGCTGGTGCGGCTGGTAGGGTTCCTCGTCGCCCAGGTGCCACTTCCCGAAAATGCCGGGGCTGTAGCCGGCGGACTTGAGGACCTGGGGAAGAATGGTGGCTTCGAGGGTCATGCGCTCGCGCTCCAGGATGGTGTGCGTCACGCCGTTCTTGAGCGGATGACGGCCGGTCATGATGGCGGAACGGGTGGGTGAACAGGTCGGGCTCACCAGGAAACGCGTGAAGCGCACGCTGCGGTCGTAGAGCTTGTCGAGGTTCGGGGTGCGGATCCACGGATGGCCGTGCTTGCCGACCGGCCCGTACCCCTGGTCGTCGGTCATGACGAGGATGATGTTGGGGGAGCGTGACGCTCCACCCGCTTGTTGCTCAGCCGCGGAGGCAAGAGGCAAGAAGCAAGTGGCGAGAAGGAGGGAGAGGAGGGCGAGGCGTTTCATCTTGGGGGGAGGTTGTGGCGGCGCATCGCATACGCCAAGCCTGATACGCAGGTTTTTGGGCTTGGCGCTTACAAAGCGCCGCCACGGATTGACTGGAACTCTGCTTCGAGGCTGGCGGCGAGGTCCGGTTTCTCCACGATGAGATTCCTCGTTTCGCCGGGGTCGTCGTGCAGGTTGTAGAGATGGTAGGGTTTCCCGAAGGCCTGGCCCCGCGGCTGCTGGCGTCCGCCGGAGCCGTTGGCGAGAACAAGTTTCCAGGGTCCCTGGCGGATGGCAAAGAAGCCGGCGGCGGAGTGGTTGATGACACCGGGGCGCGGCTTGCCGGCCGGGTTGCCCCGGGCCTCCGGGAGGAAGCTGTAGCTGTCTTCGCCGGCGCCCGCGGGAAGTGGTCTGCCGACGGCCTCCACCACCGTGGCGAGGACATCGGTGAGGCAGGTGACCCGCTTGCTTTGGCGGCCGGCCGCGATTCCGCCTTCGGGCCAGCGTACGAAGAAGGGTACGCGGTGGCCGCCTTCCCAGATGTCGGCCTTGGTGCCGCGCCAGTGGAAGTTGGCGGTGTGGTCGGCGGGCCGGTAGCCCTGGTCGGTCTCGTCGGCGAGGTGGTGCTTCCGACCGTCGTCGCGCCGATACATGAAGGAACCGTTGTCGCTGGTGTAGATCAGGAGGGTGTTGTCGGCTTCGCCTGATTCCTCCAGCGCTTTCAGCACCACTCCGACGGTGTGATCGACCTGGTGCACGAAGTCACCGTAGGGCCCGAGAGTGGTCTTGCCGACGAAGCGCTGGTGCGGCCAGACGGGCTTGTGCGGGCCGGTGAGCGGCAGGTAGAGGAAGAAGGGCTTTACCCGTTCGGGAGGGGTGCCGGGAGCCGGGTCGACGCGGGCGGTGGCCTTGTGGATGAACGCCACGGCTTCCCTGGCCAGGTCGTCGAGGGTGTTGCCGGGATCGAAGGCGGGGTCCTTGGGGCCCTGGCGGATGTACTTCGGAAACCCTTGCGCGGACTGGGTGGCGGTGGTCTTGGCGACAGCCTGGTGATCGCGCAGGTAGACGTAGGGCACCATGTCGAGGGAAGCCGCCACTCCGAACCACTGGTCGAATCCCTTTTCGATCGGGCCGTCGGTGAAGGGCGCGTCGAAGAGGACCTTGCCCTTCTCGTCGCGCGCCCACTCGATACCGAGATGCCACTTGCCGACCATCGCGGTGCGGTAGCCATGGGACTTCAGAAAGCTCGCGATCGTGACGCGGTCGTTTTGCAGGAGCGGCTTGTCCCTGGGCGGGAAGAGGACTCCGTGCTTGAGGCGAGAACGCCAGCAGTAGCGGCCGGTGAGCAGTCCGTAGCGGGTGGGGGTGCACACCGCGGAGCCGCTGTGGGCATCGGTGAAAGTGGCGCCCTCCCGCGCCAACCGGTCGAGGTTGGGAGTGGGGATCTTCGAATCGGGATTGAGGGCGTGCACGTCGCCGTATCCCATGTCGTCGGCGAGGATGAGGAGGATGTTGGGGGGCTCCGCGCCCGTCGCCGGGTACGAGAGGCACGATGCAAGCAGGAGGAACAGGCCATGGCGTGTCATGAATTGCTGGATACCCCCGCGAGGCGGCCCGGCTTTCGCCAAATCCCGGGCCGTGCCTCGGGCATGAGGATGCCGCGCCGCGAGCATTGTCGCGCCGCGATCACGAAGGCCTGCTCGCCCCTTGCCCGTTTGCGCCTTGCGCCGCGGTGGCGGGCGCCCGCACGGAAAGGGTGCGGGCGTGGCAGGGATTATTCACCGGGGACAGATTCCCACCGTGCACGCCCAGCCGAATGGAACTGCGCGCGCGCGGGTCTTCGACATCGTGATCGCCTCGCGCCGCAAGTCGATGACGATCACAATGGCGCCGGACGACGATCCGCGCGTGGTCGGTCTGCAGATTGAGGCGGATCAACGGGCAGGGAGGTAGGGGGCTAGTAGTCCGTCAAATCAAAGTGAGAAGGTGCGAATGAGTTTGCGCACCCCTGGCGATGCTTGGTAGGTAAGGAAGCTGGCCCCCCGACCCGCATGAAAGCCTCCACTCTCACCGCGACCGCCCTCACCGCTGCGATCCTCGTCATGGCGACTGGAAGCGGAGCGGGCCAAGGGCTCCAGTTCAAGGCTGAGTATGAAGATAACGACGATCTCTTCGGCGGGATCGATGGGTTGAATGCAGTCGGCTCGGTGGCGCTCAGTCCGGACGGAACCAGTCTGTATGCAGTCGGAAGCCTGGAAGATTCCATCGCGGCCTTCAGCCGGGACCCGGTGTCCGGAGAGCTGTCCTTTGTCACCGCCTACTTCGACGACGACAGCAGCTCGCCCCACGCCGGTGCCGTGAATCTCGGGCTCAATTCGACTCGCGACGTGGTGGTCAGCAGGGACAGCCGGCATGTCTATGCAACCGGCCTGCTCGACCGGGCGGTTGGCGTGTTTTCCCGCGTCGCCGCGACTAGTGCCCTGACGCTTGTGGAAGTGGAAGCCGACCCGGTGAATCTCAGCGGAGCGTATGGAATCGCGGTCAGCCCGGACGATGCGCATGTGTACGTTGCGTCGCGGTCCGCCGACTCCGTCACGGCTTTTTCCCGAAATTCCGGGTCGGGAGCATTGAGTTTTCTCGAGGCTGAGACCAATGGCGCCGGCGGGGTCACCGGACTGAACTCAGCGGTAAGGGTTCGCGATACAGTGACCCTCACCGGAGCCGAGGCGCGCTTCGTGTGGGTCCGGGTCACCCGGCTGGCCGGGCCCTGAAGGGTGCGAGCCAAGAAAGCACAGTCCCTCGACTGGGCGCTTTATTTCGAGTCCCGACTCCGCTTGACTCGCCCGGCCCGCATGAAGATCACCATCTCCTCCTCGTCGGCCCGCCTGCCGTTTCTCCCGGCATCCGCCTGCGTTCTCCTGGCGGCATCCTGCCCCGTGGGCGCAGAGGAACCCTGGAAAGACCTCTCCTCGCCGAACGGGAAATTTCAAGTGGGCTTTTCGCTCGGCGAGCAGGGCCGGCCGCTCTACCGCGTCAGGCGCGCCGGGAAAGAAATCATCGTGCCCAGCGGACTGGGCTTTGCGCTGGAGGAGGGGGCCGACTGGACGCGCGGCTTTCAGATTCCCGAATGGGGGGAACCATCCGGCCACGATTCGGTTTGGAAACCCGTCTGGGGTGAACGATCGGAGATTCGGGACCACTACCGCGGTGCAACCGTGCGCTTTCGGCGCCAGGAATCGCCGGCCGAACTGAAGCTCGAAGTGCGGGCCTACGACGAAGGGATCGCTTTCCGGTACGTCGTCGACTCGCTGCCCGGTAAAAAGGAGATCCGGATCAAGAGCGAGGAAACCGAGTTCCGTTTCACCGATGACCATGACCTTTGGGCCGTCGGCTCCGCCCAGGGGAAGTACGCCAAGGTCAAGTTGAGTGAATCCAAGGGCTCCTTGGAACGCCCCGGCGTGCTCGAGACGGCCGACGGTAAAGTCATCGCGATCGCCGAAGCCGCATTGGTCGACTTCGCCCGCATGCGCCTGCGCCGCGCGGAGAACGCGCCCCACACCCTTCTCTCCAGGCTCCACGGCCCGGCCGTGTCGAAGCTTCCGTTCCGGGCACCGTGGCGGGTCGTGATGGCCGCCGACCGGGCCGGACAGTTGCTGGAGAACAACTTCCTCCTCCTCAACCTCAACGAGCCCTCGAAGATCGCGGACCCGGGTTGGATCAAGCCGGGCAAGGTGATCCGCGAGGTGACCCTCTCGACCGACGGCGGCAAGGCCTGTGTCGATTTCGCGGTGAAATACGGACTGCAATTCATCGAGTTCGACGCCGGGTGGTATGGAAACGAGGGGGACCTGAAGTCCGACGCGCGCACCGTTTCCCGGGCCAACCTCGATCTGCCGGGTGTCATCAAGTATGGTGAGGAGCGCGGCATCGGGGTGGTGCTCTACGTCAACCGGCGCCACCTGGAACGGGACCTCGATGACCTCCTGCCGCTTTACAAGTCATGGGGCATCGCGGGCATCAAGTTCGGCTTCGTCCAGCACGGTGACCAGAAATCGACGCGCTGGATGCACGAAGCGATCGCCAAGTGCGCGGAGCACCAGATCATGGTGGACGTGCACGACGAGTACCGCATGACGGGCTGGCAGCGCACCTACCCGAACTTCATGACGGCCGAGGGCATCGGCGGCGACGAGACCCGCCCTCCCCCCGAACAGGCCCTTGCCAATCTCTTCACCCGCATGATTGCGGCGCCGGCCGACCACACATTCTGCTACTACCAAAGCGGGTACGTGGGGCCGACCACCTCGCACGCCGCGCAGCTCGCCAAGATGGTCTGTTTTTTCAGCCCCTGGCAGTTCCTCTTCTGGTATGACCGGCCATCCAACGCGATGGACGAACCGGAACTCGAGTTCATCAAGCACCTCCCCGCCACCTGGGACGAGACGCGCGTCCTGCACGGCAAGATCGGCCAGCACGCCGCCATCGCGCGCCGCAAGGGAGGCGATTGGTTCATCGGCTGTTTCAACGCCGGCGAACCGCGGACCCTCGATCTCGCCCTCGACTTCCTCCCCGCCAACCGCGAGTTCGAGGCGCACATTCACCGCGACGATCCCACCGTTCAGACCCGCACCAGGGTCGGCATCGAACGCCGGGCGGTGAACGCCGGGACCGTGCTCAAGGCGGCCATGAGCGACCGGGGCGGGGTGGCGATCCGGATCACGCCAAAGCCCTGAGACGGCCCGGGACGACCGAAGAGCGCCCCCCACAATGAGTTGCCCTAGTGTAGTCCGTCAAGCAGACTGGGTTTTATTCAATTTCTTCCGTCCCCGCTTCACCTTCTCAAGAATATCGCTGGCTGAAGCGGTCCAGACGAAAGGCTTCGGGCTGGCATTGTGGGCGGTGAGATAAGCTTCGATCGCATCGATGAGTTCGGCCACGTCACGGAAGACGCCGCGCCGGAGCCCTTGGACTGTCAGGTCACGGAAGAAACGCTCAACCATGTTGAGCCACG
>Ga0310121_10002555_pt1 | contig 17159 bp, 15 predicted proteins | sample CB27_Tmax_986_MG_FD_203504 | JGI IMG/M metagenome (GOLD analysis project Ga0310121, IMG submission 203504) | Marine microbial communities from Western Arctic Ocean, Canada - CB27_Tmax_986 | ecosystem: Environmental > Aquatic > Marine > Oceanic | place: Canada: Western Arctic Ocean | collected...
GACGCAGTCTAAACCCCGTTGACAACCGCAACGGAATCCAGAGGGACCACATCCAACTGCTGCCACCCGATCAGGTCCGAGACTTCGGAGGACAAATTCAGAATCGAGATTGAGACCGAAGTAGTCGTATTGAGCTAGATCAATAGGAAAACTACCGTCCATTTTAAAAGGATCGAAGGGAAAGTGTGTTATGACCTCAACGGGGGATGTCATCACGCGGAGGTCATAATGTTGGGACTGCGAAGGGACGGGTTCTGCAGAGGAAGGACTGGCATCCCCCCTATCGCCATAAAATGATCCTTGCATCCAGATGACGGAACATGCATGGAAGTTGTTATTATCTCTATTTTGGCTTCCGAAGTCAGTCGCGTCATCCCATGGGGACCAGGGACCGGATTGCGAAACGCCGCCTGCGGGAGGGAACACTCCGCCGCCGCCGCCGCCTGCAACCGCTGTTTTGTAAGCGAACAGACCCCACGAAAGATCGCGCAGGTCGCCATTGACCTCTGCTAGAGATGCTATTGTTTCTGCCTTCAGATATTTCGGTACCGCAATAGCCACTAATGTGAGAAGGATAACAGAAACGATTAAGACTTCGACCAAGCTGAAACCGTTTCGTTCTTCTTTCCTTCGATTGGTTACTTTGATCATGTTTCTGTGGTTATCCTTTCCTGATCGCCTGACCAATATACGGGTTGTGGGCAGATCTGGATTCAAAAACAATGTCCGTCAGTACAGATTCCAATGGCTCACGTGGGGGGTTGGCTCCGGGCCGAGGAGAATCGATTCGAGGCGCAACAAATCTCCCCAGGAGGCGATGCCATTCGTTGGTGAATAATTGACGCTCCCAAACGCAAACGCATCCTCCAAATTGTCAATGACACCGAATGAATCCAGTTCGGTTCCTATAGCGGATACGACACCATGAGTTAGTCCGCACCCTTCCAGTCCGTTGGCGACGAGGCAATCCACACCACGGACACAGAAGCAATTAAACCCCTGAGGACTGCAACCGATGTTGGCGCGGCCGTCCGGACCGACACTGCGCAATACAAACGTATTGTTGAGATTCAAGCCGAAATAATCGTATTGAGCAGCAAAACTAAAACTCCCCGGGAGCTTGAAGGGATCGAGTGGAAGCAACGGACAACACTTCCATCGGGGATGTCATTACGCGTAGGTCGTAATGCTCGGAGTTTGAGGGAGGCGACGCTGCATCCCCTGCCGAACTATCGAACTGATCGTTATAAAAAGAACCTTCGACCCAGACGATGGAGCAAGCGTGAAAATTATTGTTTTCAAAGTTAGGATGTCCGAAGTCGACGCTATCGATCCATGGGGACCATGGCGGTCCCTGCGACACCAAGCCGGATGGAGGGAAGACCGGAACGCCTCCGGTGATCTCCAGGGTTTTGCGGTAGTCATGGATGGCTGTTGAAAGTTCTAGCATATCGCTGTTGACCTCGGCGATTGCGGCGAAGGTCCGCGCTCGGTTAAAGCGTGGGATGGCGATGCTGATCAAAACGAGGAGGACTATCCCCACTATGAGGAGTTCAAGGAAACTAAAACCGCGCCGCATGTCTACATGCATTAGGGGAGGTTCTCCTCAATGACCAGCTGGTTGGACGGTAGTTGTTCGCAAATCCGCTGTCAAACGGAAATTTTCATCGCTTCCTCGATAGTTCCCAGATGGATGGCAACCGTATCCTCAAACCGTTCGGCGTAACCGCCTGCGAGGGTGATGGCCACCGGGATGTTGGCAGATCGCGCGGTCTCAAGGACCAGACGGTCACGTTGTCTGAGCCCATCGATCGTCAGATTAAGTCCTCCTAACTGATCGAGCCGGTAGGGGTCCGCGCCCGCGAGATAGATGATGAGGTCGGGCGTGTATGCCAAGACCTCGGGGAGACCTCGTTCCAGCTCAGCCATGTACATATCGTCATCAGTTTCGTCGGGTAGACCGATGTCGAGATCGCTGCGAGGTTTGACGGCGGGGTAGTTGTTCTGCTGGTGCATCGAAAAAGTGAAGACACCTTCGTCATCCGAAAAGATCGCAGCTGTTCCGTTCCCATGGTGTACATCCAAATCCACGATGGCAACCATTCTAACAACCTTGTCACGCAGTAAGACTCGGGCGGCCACGGCCACATCATTGAAGATGCAAAACCCCTCCCCGTGGTCGGCGAAAGCATGATGAAACCCTCCCCCGATGTGTGCGGCCATACCGTGCTCAACAGCCAGTCGCGCCGCCAGGCAGGTCCCGCCACACATCAGGCGGAACCCCTCGACCATGGCTTCCGACCAAGGGATTTCCATCTGAACAATTTCGGCGTATGACAAAGATTCGTTTTGGATCTTCTCCAAGTAATCCTCCGCATGAACGAGGGCAAGGTCTTCCCAAGAGGCCGGTTGTGGTTCAACTATATCGGCCTTGCTGCCTCCGGTTTCCAGGAGTTGTTTCTGAACGGACGCATACTTTGCCGTTGGGAAAATGTGGGACCCAATGTCGATATCATATTTGGGGGAGTAGACGAGCTTCATGAGTGGGAGATTATCACATCAAGCAAACGGAAACAGTTCAAAAGGAAAATTAGCTGTTTCATTTGATACGTCATTGCGAGCGTAACAAAGTGGAGCGAAGCAATCTCAGGTAGCTCGGAACGGAGATTGCTTCATCGCACTCCGTGCTCCTCGCAATGACGTGTGAGAGGAATCACATTTATTCGTAGCGGGGATCTGATTCGGGTCAGCCACCCGTCGCAGCTGGTAGGGAGTCCCCTTGCTCACGCGCGGGGTCCTGATGGGGGTGTTACCGTTCAAGCACTTCACGCACCTTGGCGACCAGTTCGCCCGAGGTGTAAGGCTTCTGGAGAAAAGCGGGCGGGGCGTTCGTGTCGAAATGCGAGAGAGCTTCGGATTTGTGATAACTGCTGGATAGGATGACTTGCAGTTCAGGTCGGATCGATCTCATCCTCTTGTAATTCTCGATGCCGCCCGGCTCTGGTTTGGCTACATCGAGGAGTACTCCTTTAACCTCGCTGGACGGACTCTCCAAAATCTCGACTGCTTCGGCGCCATCCCCGGCAACCAGAACAGAAAACCCGGACCGTTCAAGCATTTCCTTCGCCAGCGCGCGCACCATCGGTTCCTCATCCACCACCAGGATGGATCTTTTCCCATTAGTTTCCTCGACCCGTCCGGCGTCTGTCGGCGCGAGCTGAGCGGGCTTTGCAGCTGCCGGGAACAAGACTCGGAGGGTGGTCCCATTTGTGGGACTGCCGCCCACACGAACCGCTCCCCTGTGGGCACGCACAATCCCCATAACCGAGGCCAGGCCCAACCCCCTGCCCGCAAACTTGGTCGTAAAAAACGGGTCAAATATCTTATCCATCGCCTCCGCTTCGATCCCGCAACCAGTGTCGGACACTTCCAGGTAGACATAGTCCCCAGGGGTGAGTTCCTCTGAGAGATAAGTCTTTTTCAAAATTTCACGGTCACATCGTTCCGTTCCCGTGCTGAGCTGGATATAACCACCGGCCTCGCCTAATGACTCTGAGGCGTTCTCCACCAACGCCGTAACAACCTGACGCATACAATCACCATCGCCCTCGATACACGGCAAGTCCTCTCCAAGGCTGATGAGTAGCTTTGCATCGGCTGAGATCGAGGATTTCAAGGGTTCTTCCATCTCAGCCATGGTTGCATTCAGATCAACCGGTTCATGGGAATGTCTTCCCTTCCCTGAATAATTCAGCACTTGGTCGAGGATTTTGGCGGCGCGCTGGCCGGTCGTCTCGATTGCCTCGAGATTGGCTCGGATGGGGGACCCATCCGGCAGGTCCAATTGTGCCAGGCTGGCATGACCCATCATGCCCATTAGAAGATTGTTGAAGTCATGAACGATGCCCTCCGACATTCTTCCCAGACATTCCAACTTCGCCTGCTGCCACTGGGTGTTTGAAGTTCCTTCGTCTGCGTGCTTCGGAGTTTGAGGAGGCTTGTCGGACTTGTGTTGGTTCTCTCGTAGGATTTCCACCGCCTGTTGTTGCGTTGTGATATCCCTGGTGGTCAGGACAGCTCCTACGACTTGCTTGCCGCGGGGGAGGGGAGTAAGCCGGCACGCATAAGTTGCTCTCTTTCTGCCAGCACCACCTGATACCGATTCCTCATAGAAAATGATCTCACCCGATTGGACGGCACGTTCAAAAGCCTTCTTGGCAGTTTCTCGCGCTTCCGGTGGGACAATTTCGAGAAAGTCTTTTCCGACCATCTCCTCGGCTGAAGCACCGAGTTTCGTTTGGTTGGAATAAAGCACCTTCCGGTCCAGCCCCAGGATCGCAAAGAAATCGGGAAGGCTTTCCACCAAACCCAGGAGCCGTTTGCGATCCGCGGTTTCCTCTTTCAAGGAACGCGCGCATTGCTGAAGCTTCCTTTTGTATTCCCTGGTCCTGAAAACCGCCGCGATAAGGAGAGCGGCCGTGACGGCCACAATGGCGACGAGCACCTCAGCGATCATTCCGATAACCTCGCGGCTTTCTTTCGACCAATGGACAGGCCTTCAAGGAGGCTGTCAAAATGGAGGGGCCGGCTGCTGGGCAGGATAAATCATCGAACGCCGGGAGAGTCAAACCAATGGTAATTCCTCGCCGATGGGCCTGGTAAAAGGATTCCGATCCCAGACTCATCGCCCCTCGCAACTACGGTTTGGCCGATCGGTATATTATAACCAATCCGGCGAGAATTTCCTCCCGCTCCTGCTGCCCTTGATTTCCAGGGCGGCTGTGCAAGGATTTCACCACTCTGACCGGTGAAACCAAAGTGGTCACCCATACCAGTGCGCGCGTAGCTCAGCTGGATAGAGCGACGGCCTCCGGAGCCGTAGGTCGCAGGTTCGAATCCTGCCGCGCGTACCATTTTAACTTCATTAAATCCAGGGTAATTCGGGTTTTACCGTAGAAATGGGTTCGTCTCTTTCTATGATTCCCGGCGCCTCATCGGGAATCCGTTACTCTGAGCGCGTGGGTTTCGTGCCGAGAAGGGATTCACTGCACAGCGAGTGAAGGGATTCAAAGCAAAGCAAGCAGAAACGTCATTGCGAGCACAACGATGTGAAGCGAAGCAATCTCAGGTAACTCACAACCGAGATCGCTTCGTCGCGCTCTGCGGTCCTCGCCATGACGTCGTGAGAGGATCATAACAAGTTGCGTTCCGGGGTTTCCCTTCGGTCCAACCCCGGCCACACACCGGAAGTCTCACGACTTCCGCTACGATAAGCGGTTTACCCACCCACCAACCGCGCCCGAACCACCTCCCGATTCAACCGCGCGATATTCGAAACACTAATCTCCTTCGGACAGGCAGCCTCGCATTCGTAGTAATTCGAGCAGTTCCCGAAACCTTCTTCGTCCATCTCTTGAACCATTGCCTTCGCGCGTCGGGCGCGTTCAGGTTGGCCGTGCGGCAGGAGCGCTAAGTGACTGACCTTCGCGCCGACGAACAACATCGCGGAAGCATTCGGGCAAGCGGCCACACAGGCTCCGCAACCGATGCACTGCGCCGCGTCCATCGCCTTGTCGGCATTCACCTTCGGGACCGGAACCGAGTGCGCCTCCGGGGCAGCGCCGGTTCGCACGGAGACATAACCTCCAGCTTGGATGATTCGGTCGAACGAGGAGCGATCCACTACCAGGTCTTTGATAATGGGAAAGGCAGAGGATCGCCATGGTTCAATAACAAGGGTGGAGCCATCCTTAAATCGCCTCATGTGAAGCTGGCAGAGTGTCGTGCCCGTATCCGGACCATGCGCTTGGCCGTTGATGACCGCGCCGCACATCCCGCATATCCCCTCGCGGCAGTCATGGTCGAAAGCGATGGGATCCTTGCCCGCTAGTTCCAGGCCGGCGTTGATGACATCCAACAATTCCAGGAAAGACATATCCGTATCGATGTCTGTCGCTTCGTGGACTTCGAAATCGCCTTTCGAGGAGGGACCTTCTTGTCTCCAAACCTTCAGCGTCAGGTTGATCGTCTCGGCCATTACTTATAGCTCCTCTGAGCCAGGTGGACTTCCTCGAATTCGAGCGGTTCCTTGTGAAGGATGGGTTCCTTGCCGGCACCGTTGAATTCCCAGGCAGCGGCATAACAGAAATTCTCATCATCGCGTAGGGCTTCCCCCTCGCCGGTCTGGCTCTCCTCACGGAAGTGACCGCCGCATGATTCCTTGCGCTGGAGGGCATCGAAAACCATCATCTCGGCAAACTCCAGAAAGTCCGCGACCCGTCCCGCGCGTTCCAGAGTCTGGTTAAAGGTTCCTTGGGAGCCACTTACTGTAACATTTTGCCAATACTCCTCACGGATTTCCGGGATCTTTCTAAGCGCTTCCTCAAGCCCTCCTTGGTTTCGGCCCATTCCGCATTTGTCCCAAAGCAGAAGGCCAAGTTCGCGGTGAAAGTCATCCACTGTCCGCTTCCCGCGGACCGCCAGAAGCTTTTCGATTCTCTCACCCGCGGCGGTTTCGGCTTCCTTGAAAGCTGGGTGGTCCGTATCCACATGAGCGGACTTCTCAGTGGCGATGTAGTTGCCGATAGTATACGGAATGACGAAATAACCATCCGCCAGGCCCTGCATCAGGGCGCTGGCCCCAAGACGGTTGGCGCCGTGGTCGGAGAAGTTTGCCTCTCCCAGAACATGGAGGCCGGGCAGGTTGCTCATCAGATTGTAATCGACCCACAGCCCGCCCATGGTGTAGTGAACCGCCGGGAAGATCATCATCGGGTCTTTGTAGGGATCGCTGTCCACAATCTTTTCGTACATCTGAAACAGATTCCCATACCGCGCCGCAATGGCATCTTTCCCGAGCCGCCCAATTGCCTCGCGGAAGTCGAGATAAACCGCCATTCCAGTGCCCCCGACTCCCTTGCCGTTATCGCACTGTTCCTTCGCGTTGCGTGAGGCGACATCGCGCGGCACAAGGTTCCCGAATGCAGGGTACTTTTCCTCCAGATAGTAGTGACGCTCCTCCTCGGGTATCTGGGAGGGGGGACGTTTTTCGTTGGGATCCTTAGGAACCCAGATTCGTCCATCATTTCGCAAACTTTCACTCATCAGTGTCAGTTTCGATTGGTAATCTCCGCTCACTGGGATGCAGGTTGGATGGATCTGTGTGTAACAAGGATTGGCGAAGAAGGCGCCGCGTCTGGCCGCTCTCCAGGCTGCGGTCACATTACAGGCCTTTGCATTGGTTGAAAGATAAAATACGTTCCCGTATCCGCCTGTTGCCAGGATAACCGCGTCAGCAGCGTGTGATTCCAATTTGCCCGTCAAGAGGTTTCGGACCACAATCCCGCGTGCGTGGCCATCCACCACAACCAGTTCCAACATTTCCCGGCGCGGGAAGATTTCCACCCCGCCGCGCTTAACTTCTTTCATCAAGGCGCTATAAGCGCCTAAAAGAAGCTGCTGGCCGGTCTGTCCGCGAGCGTAGAAAGTTCTCGAGACTTGCGCCCCGCCGAAGGAGCGGTTATCGAGCAAGCCACCATACTCGCGGGCGAAGGGGACTCCCTGCGCGACACACTGATCAATGATGTTGACTGAGACCTCGGCCAAGCGGTAGACATTGGCTTCCCGGGAACGGTAGTCGCCGCCTTTGACTGTGTCATAAAAAAGCCGGTACACACTGTCGCCATCGTTCTGGTAATTCTTCGCGGCGTTAATCCCTCCCTGAGCGGCGATGCTGTGAGCACGGCGGGGGCTGTCCTGAATGCAGAACGATTTGATATTGTAACCCATCTCCGCTAGCGAAGCCGCGGCGGAAGCGCCCGCCAGTCCAGTTCCGACCACGATTAGAGTGTGTTTGCGCCGGTTGGCCGGGTTCACCAACTTCATATCGAATTTGTGGCGGGTCCATTTTTCGCTAATGGGACCGTGCGGGACTTTCGCGTGGAGACTCATCGAACCCTTTCTGACTTTCGCATTAGAGCCAGGGGACCCTGACTAAGTTGATGTAGATCGGAATCAAGCTGAAACCAATAGCTACAACGATCCCCATGCAGACGCTGATCTTCTTAACGCGAGGTGTATAGATTTCATGGCTGAACCCGAGTGTCTGGAAAAGGCTCTGGATCCCGTGGGAAAGGTGCATCCCCAGGCAACACATCGTCACGATATAAAACAGAGCTCGTAACGGCTGGAGGAATGAGTTCCAGACTAGGCCGTAGAGATGCAAATCATCACGGTCAAGTCCGGGAATGAGGGTTCCCGGTCCCTCCTTCACCGGGAGGGTGAAATCCCAGATATGGATAAAGAGGAAAACGAAGACCAACAGGCCGGTAAAGATCATCGTCCGAGTGGTGAATGTGGAATCGGCTTTCGAGCCACGTTTTTTATAGCGATCGGGTCGCGCTGCCCGGTTCTCGCGGATGATTAGGATGGTGGTGACTATGTGGACCACGAAGGCGATAATCAAAACGATACGGGCAAGCCAGAGCAGTTCACCCAAGTTCTGAAGGGTTTCAGCGTAGTGGTTAAATGGACCAGGTCCGGCAAAAATAAGCAGATTCCCGGCCAGGTGGCCGAGGATGAAGCCGACCATAAGCAGTCCTGTAACAGCGACGATCTGCTTTTTGAAAACAGAGGACATCCGAGATGTACGGACCATGAACTCCCCCCATTACATCCGGGATTCCACCCTGCCGGGGTGCGACCCGAACTCCCCTTGCGGCGATTACTGAGCCTTTTTCAGCTTTGCCGATTTGAAAATGTCGTAATAGATCTGATCGATCCGCGCCGGATACGAGTCAGGATTTACGACCACTTTCAGGCCTTCGGCGAAGGTTGTACCTTTCTGTGAAATACCCGTCGATCCCGCTCCTTTTACTGCAACCTCAATTCTTAGGAATTGGTTATACTGAGGATCATCGCTCATGAGTTTCTCAAACAATTCCTTCGTTTGCTTGCTGGATACAGGAATCCCCTTCAACGTTGCATCGTTGGCAACGATCATTTTTTCCTGGTAGGGAACCTCTCGCTTCTCATATTCTTCCTCCCCGGGAAGAAGCGATTTGGTTATCCCTCCTCCAGGCAGATCGAGAATCGCATCCAGACCCACCTTGGTTTCCTCACCGGCCCTCGGGGTTGCTACCAAGTCCTTTAAGACGATGTTTAGCATCGGGATTCTTTGCTTGATTACCCTCCCACGTATTTCTAAGTTCGGGTATTCCCGGTCGAGTCCCGCAACCTGGTAATTTGTCAGGAAAACCTCAACACCGACATAGGGGTCGTAGCGGTAGCCCAGATCAGTCTTCGCATTTTCGAGGTACTCCTTAAACTCCAGCGATGGAATCCACCTGTATTGCGGGACCAAGGCATCCGTGTAGGGGATCGATTCGATGACCCGAGCCGCTTCCTCGGGTTGGTTCCCGAGGGCGAGTACCAAAGCGTCCCGGGACTTCCGATGCGCCCAATACCAGTAGTCTCCATTCCGACTGCGGTTCTTATTGACGAACGCCCGGTCCCCCTCGGGGTCGCGAGACAGGATTTCCGCGGTCGATTTCGCCAGACTCCGAACAGAGAGATCGGTCATTACAGTAAAGAACGTGTCGTTCTCTTCCAGGATAGCGCCCTCCGTGATTTGGAGGTCCGTGGGGACTCCCGGCTGTTTGAACCGGCTCAGGGCTTGCGCGGAAGGATTTCCTACCCCCAGCAGTAGAATCGAAAGGAGAAGCAATCCTATGAAACGGGATGCAGTAGCAGGCTTTGTGTCCATTTTTTCACAATACCCCAGCCGGATAGCGCCGGGAAGGTGGTTATTGTGCCACCGAAACCGCTCTGGAGGCAAGCGGTAAGGCATCATCGTCTCGACGCAGCATTATTAGCGGGGTTGAAGGTTTTCTTGCAGATCGCGGAGGGAAGGAACAGGATTACTTCGCTGGTGCTGGGCCGAGAAGAGATTCGGGGTTCACACTCTTCTGGTCAGGGCGTCGAATCTCAAAATGAAGGTGGGGCCCGGTCGAGCGGCCTGTATTTCCGGAATGACTGATCAGTTCACCCTGTTTGACCCGATCGCCGACTTTTTTGGCGATTCTCTTGTTATGGGAGTAAACCGTACACCAATCGTCATCATGTCTTATTTTGATCATGTTGCCATGCCCACGGCGGGATCGGGAAACTTCGATAACTTCGCCATCTCTGACTGCAAAAATCTCTGTGCCCGAGGGCATCCCGAAATCAACGCCGTGATGCATTTTCTTTTTCCCGCCACCGACTCCCTTTTTCTTGCCTTTAAAAGGATTGTGGCGCAACCCGTACGGGCTGGTTTTCTTGTACTGTCCCTCAAAGGGCCAGATCCATTGTGAATTTCCCTTCACACCGGCAAGTTTGTTCTTGGGAATGCGCGAACTCTTGGCTTGTTTCGCAACACGAGGGCTGGCATTGGGCAGGACAAGTAAGGATCCATCCTTCAGAGCGTTTTGTGTCCGGCGTAAACCGTTGATGTCGCAGACCTGGAACAGATCCCTGATGTTGTATTTGTTGAGAAGTTGCGAAAGAGTTTCACCTTTCTCCACCCTGTGGCAGACCCCATCAAACCTCGTCGGAACCCAGATTTCCACCCCGGCAGGAATGGAATACGGATCATCAATCTGATTAACCCGCATCAAATCTTCCGCGGATACCCCGGCGTATCGTTCGGCAATAACCGAAAGGTTTTCACCGCGCTTGATTTTTGTGAACGCGAGTGGTCCTTCAACGCTACGCTGGCTTGGCTCCTCCTTGACCCCATGAGGGCTTTTGGTCCTGGCGGGAGTTTCGATTTTTTCACGGGTATTTTCTTTCGGTTCTTTCTTTTTCGCCGCAATCGCTGATTTTAGGTTTGCTTGCTTACTGGCTTTGCGGTAAACCTCATTGCCATCAGCATCATAGACGACCATGTCATCTCCATCTGAGCGGACGACGAACCCACCTTTCTTGGCAGGGGTTGAGGCCATCTGAATCTTTCCAACTTGCGGCTTGATCTTCCCCGACACCGGAGCGTCCGGTGTAGTAGTAGTGACCACAGTCTTCTTAACGGGCCGGGACGGGGGATTGGCTGTCAGGAGGGACTTGGAACTCGGGCGATGTTTGGCTACCTCGAACAATGCAGGCCATTGGCTGAGTTTGACGGACGATTCATGATTCTTCTCAGTTACTGTTTCCAGGGTTGTGGCCTGGACAGGCGCTGTGTGGAATAGGGGGAAAAGACTTGCTTCTTTAACCTGATTGGCTTGATTGGTCGGGAAGAGACCTGTAAGGGCGTATAGGAGCCCAAAAACAAAGGCGATACGACTAGCGGAAAGGATTCTTCGGACAAGTTTCGGACACAAAACTTGTCGTGGTCTCCCCCAGGATTGGCTCCCCAGGTGCTTCACCAAGTAGGTGTAATCTCTCAACACGTTTGTTATGAGTGCGGCCCTATCACTCAGCCCAGAGTTGTAAGGAAGTGTATGTTGACTTCCTTCACAATGTCAAGCTGGATTCCGGCCGTCGCCTTGCTCCCCCCTCTAGGGATTCCCCTCAGGCCAAAGAGTCATGGGAGATCGTAATTGGCTGCTCAAATCACCGCCACGACTTTGACCCTTTTCTTAATAATCGGCTCCCCAGCCAAGTTATAAACACTTTTTTCATGATTATCACAACTTTTCCCGGTAGGCTGGAATCGCTCGACCAGCACTTTCCCGCCATCGAGCCCTGCCGTTCGATTTCGAGGACTACTCCATTGAAACAGTTAACCTTATGGATGGAGGACCTTTCGGATAATCGCATCCAGCTTCACCGCCACGCAGTCCCAGGTGAATTGCCCGATAACCCGGTCAAGGGCCATGTCTTTTATCTTGTCTGTAAATTCAAGTGAATCTCGTAATTGCATTATGTGATCGGAAAGGATGTTTATATCTCCCTCGGGAAAGATAAGGCCTGCATCACCGATGGTTCGAGGGATCTCTCCCGAATCGGAACCAATGACCGGCACCCCTGCTGCCATGGCCTCGACCAGGACACGTCCGAACTGTTCCCTCCAGGTGCGTGTCGTCCGTGAGGGCAGAACCAGCACATCCATTTGATGAAGGACAGCAGGAACATTGTCCTCCGGAATTTCTCCCAGCCATTCGACGGTGCCCCCCTCCTGGTTGGCGAGTCTCTCAAGATGGGTACGATCCGGACCCGCTCCCGCAACCAGCAGCCTCACACCCGCCTGCGCACACGCTCCAATCAGATCAGAAACCCCTTTCTCGGGGACTAACCTTCCGATGTATCCAACGGTAAAGGGTTCTCTGTGCGTTATACTTGGTACATTTTCAGTCCTTGCAAACCTCGAAGGGTCCACTCCGAGAGGGATCACACTGCCCGCTCCCTCAAAACCCCGCCTGCGGCAGCGTACCGCTACGTCCTCGCTTAAGAACCAGGCGGCCTGGGCGTTACTCAAGACACGGCGTTCAATCCAGCCGAAGGGGGGTGGCAACGCGCGGTCGATGTTCTGTGCCGAATAAAAGAGGAAGGGAACCGAGCGATTCTTGCACCAGGAATGAAAAATCGCTGTCTGGATGCAGTACGGTTCATCCAGGCCGAGGAAGACATCGGGCTGAAACTCGGAAACCATTTCTTTCCACCCTGTGAGAATTCGAACAGTCGGATGGAAGCGTAGCCGACCGTGAACTGTGAAGTGATTGATACCGGGCGAGTCTTTACCGGGAGGGTCTGTAGCTTCAACAAGATGGAGGATCTGATAACTGTGTTTTTCAGCGAGTATCCGGAGCAGTTCTCGATGTGTTTCCAGGGAGCTGGAACCACGCCAGTGAATGACTAAGCGGGTAGGCATTTTCTAATGTGGAGTCTGGAAGCCATGCTTCCGATCGATCCTCATCGGGCGTACAACTCCCGTCCAGGTTCCGCGCAGGAGTGCAACTCCTGGGCGAGTGACGCGTGCAACTCCTGCGCGAGCGAGTACCCTGCCCGATCAGAACCCCGACCGTGAGGGAGGGGACTTTGGCCGGCGCTGGTCCCCTTGCTTACGCTCGTGGTTCCGATGCTGCTCGCATTATCCACCATCGCCCCGATCCTTCATCGGCCTTTTCCTTCTCGCTACCCCGGATTCCACCGCCGCGCGCGCGACCGCATCCGCTACTGCTGGGACGACTTGGCGGTTGAACACGCTGGGGATGATGTATTCCTCGCACACTTCATCCGCGCTTATCGAGTCGGCGATTGCCTTGGCCGCAGCGAGCTTCATCTCTTCGTTGATCTCCCTGGCTCGGACATCCAAGGCTCCTCGGAAGATGCCTGGAAAACAGAGGACATTGTTGATCTGGTTTGGGTAGTCGCTACGCCCGGTGGCAATGATGCGAGCGTGCCTGGCAGCGACTACAGGATCGATTTCCGGTGTCGGATTTGCTAGAGCGAACACGATGGCATCGTTAGCCATGTTTTTTAACGCCTCTTCAGGGAAGGAGTTTGGACCGGAAACTCCTAGAAACAGGTCTGCTCCTTTGGCAGCCTGTACGACATCGACCGCAAGGTTGTTCGCATTTGTGTTTTCCACAAACCACTTCTTCACTGAATCGTTGATGTCCGCTCGGCCTTCATGCAGGCTTCCTTCACGGTCGCAGACGATTATGTCCGAAACACCAGCTCCCTGAAGGATCTTTGTGCAGGCAAGCCCCGCCGCGCCCGCGCCGACAACAATCGCTTTCATCTCTGAAAGTTTCTTCCCGACAACCTTCGCAGCGTTTATAACCGCGGAAAGAACGACCACCGCGGTACCGTGTTGGTCGTCATGAAAGACCGGGATGTCGAGTGAATTGCGCAGTCGTTCCTCGATCTCGAAGCAACGCGGCGCGCTGATGTCTTCCAGGTTGATACCGCCGAAGGTTGGTGCAATCGCTTTGACGATCATCACTATTTCATCGGGATCCTTGGTGTCCAGGCAGAGGGGAAAGGCATCCACTCCCCCGAAATCCTTGAACAGCATGGCCTTTCCTTCCATGACCGGCATCGCCGCTTCAGGTCCGATGTCCCCAAGCCCCAGGACAGCGGTTCCATCGGTTACGACAGCGATGGCGTTACTCTTTATGGTCAGTGTGAAAGCCTTCTTGGGGTCCTCGGCGATGGCGGTGCAAACCCGGGCCACACCTGGTGTGTAGGCCCGGGAAAGAGATTCCCGGGTCTTGATTGCCTCCTTCGCCATGACCTCGATTTTGCCCCCCAGATGGAGAAGAAAGACTTTGTCGGCGACATGCACGACTTCGACTCCACTCATTTTCTCAACTTGTTCGACCACCACATTCCCATGAGCCTCATCACGGACATCCACCGTGACATCGCGGACAAGCACCGAGGAATTGGCGTCCACAATGTCCACCGCGCCGATGTTAGCGCCGGCATTTCCAATGGTCGTGGCAATTTTGCCGAGCATACCGGGTTGGTTGGGGACATTGATACGAAGAGTGATTGTGTAACTGGGGCTGAAACTGGTTGAGGCTTCGGACATAGGACGTTAATGGCTCGCTTTCGCTCGGATGGGCCGATTGTAGGTGAATTTGAAAAGAGGGGGGAGGAGCAACCCGAATGGGGTGTAAACCCTACTCACCCTTCCTCGGAGTAACCCAGCTTATGCAGTTCTTTCGGATTCTTCCGCCAATCCTTGCGGACCTCGACATGAAGGTCGAGGAAAACCTTTCGTCCGAGCATCGTTTCCATTTCCTTGCGGGAGGCGGTCCCGATCCGTTTTAGCATCTCGCCGCCCTTCCCGATCATCATTCCCTTTTGAGAATCCTGTTCCACCGCGATTACAGCCAGGATTTCACTTAGACCATCATCCCTTTCGATCACACGCTTGATTCGAATGGCCGAAGCATAGGGAATCTCCTGGCGCGTGGTTTCAAAGACTTGTTCCCGTATCAGTTCGGCAAGGCGAAAGATATCGCCGCGATCGGTCAAGGTATCCTCCGGAAAGAACATGGGTCCTTCGGGCAACAAAGATTTGATTAGCTCGGCAAGATTTTCAGTACCGGCGTTCTTCTTCGCGGAGATGGCGATCGTGTCCGTGGCCCCTTCTGCAAGGGCCGCGAATACATCCCAGACTCTTGCCAGATCCTCGTGGGACACCAGATCAATTTTGTTGAGGACAGCGATGATGGGGGCTTCGGTCTCTTTCGCGCGTTCGAAAACAAACCGGTCGCCCCCGCCAATATCTTCGTCGGCGGGAACGATGACCACCACAACATCGGCATCGGCCATCGACCCAAGCGCCTGTTTCACCATGAAACGGTTGAGTGACTCGCGCGCTTTGTGGATGCCGGGAGTGTCCAGGAATATCATCTGTGAATCGTTATCGGTACGGACTCCAAGAATCCGATCGCGCGTGGTCTGTGGTTTCCCGGAAACAATAGCGAGGTGGGTTCCAAGGAGAGCGTTCAGCAAAGTGGATTTGCCGACATTGGGACGACCGACCAGTGCGATATAGCCCGAGCGGAAAGGGGTTGCTGGGCTGTTTGCCGAAATCTCTTTCACAATCCCCTGCGCCATTCTTCAAGACCAGCGTTGATGGCTTCATGCAACCATTTCAAGTAACGGTTTTTCACTTCTACTTCAGATTCATTGTAAGAAAACTGGAATAACTCACGGCAAATCGAATGGGGTTCATCGTAGGCGGATGGCCCTTCCTCTGAAATGTCCTTGAATTGTGCGAACGCGGATACTGCCATCACGCCCACAAAATCAGTTCCAACACCGTGGAACGAGAAGACCAGTTCGGTCTGTTTTGCTTCTTTCACTTCCAGTCTAACCCAAGCACGGTACGTTCCAGTATCAGAGAAATATTTGTGCTTCCTTGCTATCTTTACTATTTGATTGTGAAAGTGATTATTATTTGCGTCTGAGCTCATTTCGCAGCTGCAAAAGTATTCGGGGTTGTCCAGCCTAACGATCTCCTCAATTTCGGGTCTGACAACATGCAATTCCCGCAGAGTCAACTCTTCAAGAGTTTTTGAGATATCAAAAACTCTTTGGAGGGCCTCCAACTTCTTTATGTGACGCGCTTCAATCCGATCCCGGGCGGACTGGATGATCTGATCACGCGCCTGCTCCTTATCGAGAAGATCCTCGGAAATACTAATGGCCTGCCGGAATGATTTTTTAATTCCGCTGGTAAAAAGATTTACGAGTCCGGATAGGTCCCCAGCGTCGGCAAGTTCCAGTGCATCGATATATTCATTCCGGATATCGCGATCAATGACGAGAGGAAACCAGCCCGCCCGAAGGAGAACAAGTGAGGCCAAAGCACGAGCCACACGCCCGTTTCCGTCCTGGAACGGATGTATCTGTGCAAACCGGTGGTGGAGCCAGGCGGATTCGACTTCCGGTGGAACATCGAGAACGACGTGATTCTCGTGCATTTTGATCAGCTGGTCCATCTCCGAAGCGACATGCTCGGGGGGACAATATTCGTGGATTTTCCCATTCGGCCTTCTCGGATTGTTTGTCTGTTTCTTCCAGGCTCCTCGGAGTAATTCTGTTTGGAACGAATTCCCTTGGGTGTCTGCGACCTCCACCGACTTTTGATTCGCAGTCATCATCTGGTGAAGTCCCTTGACGTAGGAGGTGGAAAGAGATCTATTTTGCTTAACGAAATCAAAGATGGTATCCAAGACCGATTCTTGGTCTTCCAAGAGAGCGACAACTTCCTCCACAGGCTTATCGGTCGATCCATGTGGAATGAGACTGGCCTGAATACCTTGCGCTATCAAAAGCTCGGTTGTACCGCGGTCTATTGTGTAAAGGTTTTCAATGATCCCGGTTTCGATGGCCCACCGCCTGCCAAGTTCACCGTTGAATTTCTGAAGCGCATCTGATTCCTTGAGGTTTTCGGATTGGTCCCGCCAGATCGCAGACAGACTCTGTAACTCATTCGAGTAGAGCTGTTCAACATCGTCGGGCAAATCCTCGATGGGCTTCCACCGATATTCTTCCACCTTCATCGAACGTTCCTTTCCTGCGCGTTGCCGGCTGATAGAACTATGATAAGTAGTTCCTGTTGTGGAAAGGCCGAAATCGGTCGTTTCCAGAGGTTGACGATCTGTCATGTTCAAGCAGGTGTGATGTTATCGTTACTTCCTCTTGTTGTTATGTTCGAA
>Ga0310121_10002556_pt1 | contig 17157 bp, 9 predicted proteins | sample CB27_Tmax_986_MG_FD_203504 | JGI IMG/M metagenome (GOLD analysis project Ga0310121, IMG submission 203504) | Marine microbial communities from Western Arctic Ocean, Canada - CB27_Tmax_986 | ecosystem: Environmental > Aquatic > Marine > Oceanic | place: Canada: Western Arctic Ocean | collected...
CGAAGCGACGCTCGCGGACGCAGCCGGCTGGCTACAGACCCTGCGCGGCCAGCTCGACGAGTTAGGCCTTGAGAATCTGCCCTTGCACATCACCGAATGGAATATCGGACTGGGCAAAGACTGCGGTGCTGCCCTGTATGGGCAACCCCTCGTCCAGAGTTTCGTGAGTGGCTTTCTTACCATCCTCCAACACCCAGACTACAAGGTGCAGGCCGCGCATTATTACGCCGGAATCCCGAATATGAGTCTCTTCTACACCGAGGAGTCCCAGTTCTTCGTTCGTCCGTCGGCCTGGGGTTTCTGGGCCCACAGCCAACTCCAGGGTGGGAGTCTACTCAACGCAGCCGTCTGCGACGAAGAGGTATGCATCTTTGGCTACGCAGCCAACGAAAGCCCTCTACTGGTAGCGGCCAGCCGGAAGGGACAGGACTATACGGTCGTGGTCACCAATATGACGGATGCTCCCATCCCGTATGCAGCACGCACCACGAGTGTGGACCCGTCGAATATGACCCTCACAGTACACACACCACCGGCCCCGAATCACCCCGCTCACCAACTAGAGACGGTGGAGACGGATGGGGTATTCCACCCCACCCAGGCGGCTGTATCGGACCTGATGGCTGCCGTAGAAATCGAATCCAAATCTCTGGAACCCAGTGAATCGGGTGCTGAGGCCGTAGTTGTCATACCACCCCATTCCACGCAGGTGCTTGTCTTCTCAGGACAATAACGGAAACCAGAACGAAACGGTTTGCGCTCAGTGCTTCCCGTCCATATCGGACATGGCGTCGGGATCATCTGGATCGACCACCATGATCACACCCATCATGCCCACCTTGGCATGCTCCAGGATATGACAATGGTACATCCACCCACCCGGGTTATCGAAGATCATGCTGATGCGAACGGTCTCTTCCCCCGGCACGACGACCGTATCCTTATAGCCGGTCCGCTCCTCGGTGGTCCCAATTTTGTCGATGACCTTGAAGAAATGCCCGTGAATATGCAGCGGATGATCAAATGGGCTCTTGTTGACGAAGTCGATGACATGGTGGGAATCCAGGTCGACCATAATGGGCTCGTGGTCACCAAAGGCTTTGTCATTCAGGAACCACTTTACAGTTCCATCGGACATATGACCGCCATCTAATTCAACGACCATGGTTGGATGGGCCAGAACCGGATAATCTGGAAGAGTTACGATTGGCAGACGGATCTCATGCTCCTCCAACTCCGGCTCCTGGGTAGACACGATATTGAGCATCGTCACCGGCCAGATCACCACCTCATCATTCTCTATGACCGGAACGTGATAGCGGAACTTCGCTGTGTCATTCGAGTTCTCCGGCTTCCAGCGCACCTCGATATCGTAGCGCTCTCCCGGGGCGATCGTCAGGGTCTGGGTGGTATAGGGCTCGGGCAGAATACCTCCATCCGAGGCAATCACACGCCACTCGGCACCTGGGACATCGATCTCCGCAAAACGACCATTGGCCGAGTTCAGAAGCCGCCAGCGTTCAACGGATCCCGGCCGTATGGCAAGCTCCTGCTTTTCATCAACCGGTGCACCATTGATCAACAGTACATTTCCGTGACGCCCATGCATATTGTCGGGGGGCATCTCCGTAAAAGCCGCCAGATCGCCGGTCTCGGGAACCAGGCGGATATCATCCAGTGCGAAAATGCGCTCTACATCATATTCCGGCGGTTGCCGCTCATGAACCACGATGGCGCCGTAGAGACCACGCTCCACCTGCTCGTTGGTGCGAATATGCGGATGGTACCAGTAGGTGCCCGCGTCGGTGAGAGTAAACTCATACTCGAAGGTGCCCCCGGGCTCGACCGGATCCTGGACCATCGGACTTCCGTCCATAGCGTTTGGAAGTCGCATCCCATGCCAATGCACCGTGGTCGTTTCCGGCAGGTTGTTGTGGAAATGCACGATCAGTCGGTCGCCCTGCTTGGCGCGGATCATCGGGCCCGGAAACAAGCCATTATAGGTCCACAAGCGCGTGGTTGTACCCGGTAACAACTCAATATCCATAGGCATAGCCACCAATGTGACTTCTACGATATCCGGGTCCGGGTTCTCGTCTGGAATCTGCATTGCACCCAGAACGTCTGGCGGCGCGATCACAGGCCCCTGTTCAACAATGGAGCTTTCGGGTCCATCGGAACCCGGGGCATGTTCGTCACCATGTCCCTCGAGATCCTCGGCCTCAGCTATCATATGACAGTGATCACCGGACTCCGGCTCACACCCCAAAAAACAAAAAACAATGCAAAGGAAAAAGATTCCAAAAACAACACGTTTCATCCGAGCTCCTCCGTACGCTGGCAAAGGTGTTTTTTTCTGTCTACTCGTGAGTAGATAAACTAGAAGGTGGGGCTAATACTGCGAACAAAACAGCCCGTCAAGAACTTTTCGTTTACCCACTACAAAACCGTTGCAATGCGGTATTGTGCAAGGGTGTAAGACTTACGGGTCATTTCCATCTTTTCCTACCGTCGGGAATGAAATGCGCCAACGATAGGTTGAGGCAGCCATGATGATAAAACCCATATATCCTATCGGTATATTCATGATGATTTGTATCGGTCTCTGGGGTTGTCCGGACACGGATTCTGGACCATCCGATATGGGTGGAGTTTTCGATGGCCAGACGGTGGAATGGGATATCTTTCAGACCGATATATTCGAGACGTCTACAATCGACGTTGTAGGCAAACCCGACGTACAGGCAGAAGTCGATACCAACAGTCCCTTGGACGCTCTCGAAGACCCGCTTTGTCCCGAATCCGTTATCTGTGTGGACACCTTCCCCTTCCAACATCAGGGGGATACATCCATCTCGCCCATCAGCTCCTTCGACGCCTATTCCTGTGCAAGCACAACGGATGAGAGCGGACCAGAGGTCATCTACCAGGTGGACGTAGCGCAACCGGGCTTCCTGACAGCGGTTGTCTACGACGACACCGGGGTCGATGTGGATGTACAGATCCTCACAGATCTCGACCCTGATAGCTGTCTGAGTCGAGGACATCACCAGGCCTTTGCAGATGTTCCCGCAGGTCGGTTCTATGTGGTCGTAGATAGTTATGCCAACGACAGCACGGTCTTCGATGGTCCCTACACCCTGGAAATCGGATTCACAATTCCATCCCAGGGCCCATGTACCATGGAGGAAGGTATCATGAAGCGTGTTGGGGACGGTGGTAACCATCTTGCGATGCCGGCTACGGGTCCCATGGTGCATGAAGCACATCTGGTCACAGCCGAAGAGCCACCACCCTATCCCAATAGCCCGACGGACGAGCTCTATGATCATTATCAGCTGTCGCAGGAACGAACGGGCTTCGTAATGTACCGTGAAAGCGTCTGGGCTCCTCTTGAAGGAGGCAATTTCTATGGTGCGGGAATCGGCTCCACCAGTCTCTTTCCGGTGGAGCACGAGGCCTGGTATGTCAATATGTATTGGACGAGTGCCAGCCGACCCGACCGGGGTACGCGAATGATTCTGCGTCTACCCGATAGCAATCGAGCCGTCGTGGTGGCCGCTGGCTATGAAACCGGGCCCGGCAACCTCAACAATATTGGCGGAACATGCGAGGAGACCCACTTCTACCTGGGAACACAGCATAAAAGTATTCTCACGCTGGGCATTGCGACCGAAGAGACCCTCCCCTTCGGACCTCGTGTATGTATGCCTTAAAGGAACAGCCGATATTGTAGACAAGTCACGGTCCAGCCCGGTACAACCCGTTGCATGTGGCACCCCACCCGAGATAACCAACGAAACGGTCGAGGCCAACCGTGAAATCTCGCTCTTTATCTCGATCTGGATGGTGGGCTCTCTACATCATGCTGCCGCAGATCGTCCTCGGTGCATATCTGGCCTGGGTGCCCGATCGATTCGCGTTTACGACCGGCCAGGTGGTTGTAATCGCACATATAGTCCTGGGGATTCTCTCTCTCCTGCCATTTTCCCTATGGTTGGCAAGCCATATCCGGGAACGAGAATATCCCAGCGATCGCTCCTATCGAACGATCGTAGCCATCGGTACATCGATCGTATTGGCGACCATGGCCTCTTTCGCCTATCTGACGGGGGTCGGACTGGTCATCATCCCGGGATATTCGGAGTCCATGCATACGTGGCACTTCCTCTTCGGTCTGGGGTTGCTTGTACCTATGTTGGTTCATCTATGGCTTTCCAGCCGAATCAAGGCCACCCTGCTATTGTTTTCCCTTACCCTGATCCTGGTATTCGGCTCGGCGGCCTTCCAGGCCAATGCTCCCCCGCCCTATCCAGACCGTCCATCCTTTCGATACGAAACGCGCCCCACGGCCCTATACCGTTCCGCGGAATGGTGTGGCTCTTGTCATGTAGAAATCTATAACGAGTGGCGACACTCAACCCACGCACGCGCCCTACAGATCCCGGCTAATTCCAAAGGCAGGGATGAACCCAGCTCGGTCGTCGGTGGACTGATGAATGCTTCGGGCCAACAGGGCACCGAACAATTCCAGGATGTCGACATCAAAATGGACCCGAACACGGGCCGATGTGTGGAATGCCACGCTCCGTTATCCTATTACGGTGACGATACGACCTCCATATTCCAGGCGAGGGTCCCGGTTAGTGAAGGAGTAACCTGTTCGTTTTGCCATACCCTTCGCGGCATACAGGACTGTAGCGATGGGGGGCAGAACCCCTTTGGAGATCAGGTACTAGACGACCCCGACCGTACTTGTCCCCATATGGTTTCGGCACCGGAAACCGTGCAACCCTATCTTGGGCATCGTTCGGACAGTCCAATCCTGCAACAGCTTGGAGACACGCTCCTATGGCTCCGGCCCGCCATGCATCGCCGGAACTATATGCGCCCCATACTCAAAACGTCCGAGGCATGCAGTGTCTGTCATAATCTCACCTACGCGAGTTGGAAAGACAGCTCCTATAACGACCCAGACAAACCCGTACATTGCCAAGACTGCCATATGGTAAGGGAAATGACGGGTGCGCCCGTAGTCGAACCTGGACCGCTGGTACCGGGCGGCCCGATCCGCCCCCAACGACGCTCCCACTACTTTCTTGGCGGCAATGTTCAGGCGGCTACCGCATATAATGACTTGGACATGGCCAAACGGGAACGCATGGTGTCCGAAAAAGGTATGAAGGTGGACTTTGTCTCCATGCAGGTAGAAGACGCCCATGTCATCGCAGAAGTACGAGTCACAAATATCGGTGTGGGGCATGTATTCCCGGTCCTTGAGCTCATGGAACACTGGGCTTTCCTTCAGCTGGTTCTGCTGGATGCCAATGATGTGGTTCTGGCCACCACCGAGGTCCCGAAAGACGCCAATAAACGCATCATGAAGCAGGGAAAGGCCTACTTCAAAAACGTCCCGGGATTCCCGTGTACCGTCATCACGGGCGACCCGAGAGAACCAAAGGATACCGATACGTCGATCCACCCTAAAAAATCACGAACGTTCCAGCTTCGACTTCCACTTCCCGCCACTGGTACTGCCGACCTCCAGGCGGTCGCATGGCTGTATCATATGCTGGATCCAGAGCCGATTGCACAGGATAAACGGACCGTGGATAGCCGCTGATATCGGTGGTCGTCCGATATCGTCCTTCTGTGCTTGCGCAGAACCGCCCGCGGGGCTATGACAGACATCTAGCCCCGTAGGGGCTGAACCAGCTCAACCTGGAGGATGCGGTCGTGACCAACCGAAAACTGAACTACGCCTTATTTCTTGCCCTCTTTTTTCTGCTTCCATCGATAGCCTGGGCCGGGGGAGAAAAACCGGAAGAGAAACCCGCCCCGGAAAATCCTGCGGCGAACGAAGACGAGGCCACGCGACATGCTCCCGCTGAGGACAAGCCTAATGAGCGCGGTGAAAACCATAACCAGACCGGCACCATCGAGAGAGGATCGCCGGGTGATGCGGTATTTCGTCCTCCCCACCAGGGGCGCTCCGTCGAGACGGACTCGGACGTCAAGATCTGGGTGTCCGGGTATCTACGAAGCCGTTACTCCCACGTTATGGACGATCCAAACGAAACAGATTTCGTGGGTCGTTACGATGGGTTTCAGATGGCCAACGCTCGACTGCGATTCAAGGGGAAATCCAAGGACTTCTGGTTCATGCTATCTCTGGACGGTGCCGTCGACCGCCGCGATAGCGTCAACACCTCCACGGGTGAAACGATCGTACGACTCAAGGATGCCTATGTCTCCTGGCGACCCCACGACGCGTTCCACCTGACCACCGGTCAGATTCGCACCCCCTTCGATGCCTACGATATGACCTCCACCAGTGAGCTGCTTTTCATTGAGCGCCCGCTCTCCAGTCGTGGCGTCAAGGGCGTCGAGGGATACAATGTCGAAGGCCTGGGAACCGGACGGGAAGTAGGCCTGGGCATCGATAGCGAGCCTCTTCAGCTTGGCAGCCTGCCCGTGAAATTTACCTACTCCCTGGCAGTGACCAATGGAAATCACGCCAACGCCTCGTTGAATGACAATGACGCTCTGGCCCTATACGGCCGGCTAGAGATGTACGTAGGAGATTGGCTCAGCCTGGGCGGCTCCGTATACACCAACGAGCTCACCCATAACGAGCCTCCCGATGAGTTGACGGAGGACCGCTTCGGGTACAGCGCAGATATCATGCTCCGCACCAAAAACATTCTTCTGATCGGCCAATACATCCAGGTCCAGTCGAAGTTTGGAGACGTCAGCACGGAACCGGAACGGGTTGCCCGTGGCTACACCGCAGCCCTGGCCTACCATCTGCCCTACGGGCTGATTCCAGGCTACCGACTCGCCTATTACGACCCCACGGCTGAATTCAAAACGAACGACCCGACCCTGAACGAACAATTGCTGGCCGACGAACTGATGTATCACACCATCGGCCTGGCCTGGGTCGCGCCATCTTCCCCATTCAAGCTCCAATTAAACTACACTGTCGCGCAAGAACCTGGAGGGGCCGTACGTGTCGCCAACGATCGTGCAGACGTCGTCGTCCAATATCGATTCTAGACGATTCCGACTCGGAGCTGGAGAAAACCAATATGATTTACTATCGACGCCTTAGTTTCTGCCGCTCGGCGTGTCTCACCGTTCTCATCGGACTTCTCGCTATGGGGTGTAAGACGAGCCTCCTCGAGAGCGATACAGGGCCTCAATCACGCGCGCGACAAGCCCTCACGCGGAGCGATCTTATCGGAGGGCCCGGAGCCCTCGGTGAGGTGGGCGATTACATCCTGGAAAATGATCAGGTTCGGTTCGTGATCCACGGACTCCAGAACGACGGCTATTCTCGCGGTAATGGCGTCTATGGCGGCTGTATTCTGGATGCCGACCTCGTACGTCCACAGGCCGCAGACAATCCCAACGAACTGCGTGGCAGGGATACCTTCGGCGAACTCTTTCCGGTCTTTTTCCTGCAGGCCCTGGTGCCCCATAATATCGATATCTTAAGCGATGGAAGTGATGGGGAGACGGCAATTATCAAGGTCACGGGGGGCATCGGTGACTATCTGAGCATGACCACCGCGATCAACCAGGTGTTGATGAATTCACATGCGCTGCCTAACGATCTGCTGGCGATTCTCAATCCTGCCAATCTCGACGGCGCGCAACAGCTGGAATATTCGGTCACCTACGAACTGGTACCTGGGGATAGCCATGTCTCAATTGAAGGTACAATTAAAAATATCTCCGAAGAGGAGCTGGAGATACCCTCGAGCCTCGCATCGACGCTCCTCCAGATTTTCCTGCCCGGATCGGGTGACCTGAAGATTCCGGTGGGGCATCTCCTCCTTTTCGGCGCGGGGAACAACCTCTTTCTGCCCGGAGTTGGCTACAACGTGAAGCTCTCACTTATGGACAGCTATGAGACGGCCTTCCCGTTTCCGGCTATTTCGGGTCTGGTGGGGCCGGGCTTGTTCTCGAGTAACGAAATCGGGGTGTCCTACGGGTTCTTCCCAGCCCAGGACGGCAAATCAATTGATTCCCGGTTTAAGAACTTTGCCAAGAATCGGCTCGATGAAAACGGCGACAATTATTATGAGCAGGGCTACGACATCGAGGTACACGAGGATTCCATCCTCGTACCCTTTCTGGCCTCCAGCGTAACCGGCACCTTCTATGCAGAAGCCCCCTCTCCCCTACCCGCCGGAGCGACCTATTCCTTTAAGACCTATTTCGCCGTAGGGGACGGCGATATCTCAAGCGTCATGGATACCTATTACGAAACTCGAAACCAGACAACAGGCCTGTTCACAGGACGGGTTCTGGACGAAACCACTCTGGCCGCCGTGGAAGGCGCGTCCATTATTGTCTACCAGGGAGACTGCGGTAATCCAGACGGACCCATGGAAGCAATAAACCAATTGTTCTCAAGTCCGTCCGGCTATTTCAAAGGCCAACTGCCACCAGGCTCCTATCTGGTGCGGGTAGAAAAAGATCCGGTTCTGTCAGAGCCCTCGTGCGTAACCGTTGAGGCGGACAAAACCACCTTCGTCGAGCTTCTTCGACCGGGGATCGCCCGCATCGCAGTGCAGGTCCGGGATAGCGCCAACCAGAAGCTACCTGCCAAAGTCACGGTGGTCGGCACCTACGATCACCACGACGGGCTGGAAACACGTCAGTTCCTCTTCGACCTTGAAGCGGGACAACGCTGGCGAATCAGCGACCAGATCACCGACGATCCGGACGAGCCGTCCACCCGCGAGTTCATTGAGGCCATCGGTTTTACCGAAGATGGTTTCGTCTCCCTGAATGTGCGCCCCAATCAAAAGTACACGGTCTACGTTTCCCGTGGGCTTGAATACGACCTGGAACAATTCGATGTGGAGTTGGGACCCGGTCAGGCCGCCAGTGAACTGGTGGTCTTGAACCGCACTGTGGATACCGCGGGCTACATCGGAGCGGACTTTCATATTCATGCGGCGCCGTCTCTAGACTCCCATGTCGCCCTCCACGAACGCGTCGTTACCGCCGTTGCAAACGGGCTGGAATTCCTGACGGCGACGGATCACAATATGATCACCGACTACAGCGCCTATATCGCACGTGCCAATCTGCTTGAGTGGGCGACCTCCGCCGTCGGCCTGGAACTTACGACCCTCGAAGCCGGACACTTCAATGGTTACCCCTTAACCCGCGACGTAGGCCATATCACAAATGGCTCCTTCCAATGGTCCATGCTTCCGCCCGACGAGATCTTCAGCGAATTACGGGCCCGCGGTGAACTCGGCGGCGAAAACACCATTATTCAGGTTAACCACCCTCGGGACTCGATTCTGGGCTACTTCTCCCAATTCGATATCGATGAGTTGACCGCTCTACATACCGAAGAAGCGGGTGGGATATCGGGTATGATGTCGCCCAATGGAAGCGCCTTCTACCATCCAGAAACCGGTGAAACGACCTTCAGCCTGGGCTTTGATGCCATCGAGATTATCAATGGCAATGTCCTGGGCCAGCAATTTCATCGCCGTATGCCGCATGATATCGAAGGCCTGTTCATTCCCGAAGAGATCGTCGACGAACTGCCCGAAGGCGGTGCCATCTTATGCATCGACGACAAAGTGGCCTTCGCAGGTGTCGTTGACGATTGGTTCAATATGCTCAACCAGGGTCATACCTTCGCAGGCATCGGAAACTCAGACAGCCATCATACGAGGGATATCGGCTTCCCCCGTAGTTATGTGCGTGTCGAAGATGATCAACCGCTGCACGTCACATCGCAGAATGTCGTCGATGGCATCCGGGATCATGACATCACAATCTCGAATGGGCCCTTCATCGAAGCGTCCATCAATGGACAGAGCATCGGCTCCAAGATCATAGCCACGGATGGAGCGGTGGAACTTTCCATCAAGGTCCAGACCGCCAACTGGGTCGGCTTGAGCAAGCTCACCGTCTATGCAAATGGCGCGGTCCTTGACATCATCCCGGCACCTCTGGCCAAAGAGGAACGGATTTTCGAGACGACCCGGTCCTACGAAATATCCAACGACACCTGGTTCGTGATCCTGGCCGAAGGCGATAACTCCCTTTTCCCGGTTATCCCGCCGGTGGACGTTCCGCCCTTCTATCTTAGCGACGCATTCGCCACCCTGGCCGGCGCCATCGGCTTTGGCGCAACCAGCGCTCTCGGCGATCTGCGACCCGGACTTACGGGCTATTATACGCCCTTTGGGATCACCAACCCGATCTGGGTCGACATCTCTCCGAAAACAAACGCAGATACCGGCTCGGCCGAATTTGATTTTGATGCTCCCGGAGTCATAGCCAGAGAGTGCGATGGCATGGGCGTAGTAGAAATCGAAGACACCGGAACCGCCTCCTCGGCTCTCAGAAAGGCCCCGGCCGAACCCCGCTGGGACAAAATCCTCCGCAATTCTTTTGGCTATCCTCGCGTTCGGGGCGATATTTATGACATCCGCGTAATTTTCGACCAGTACATGCGCCACGCGCATTAGGGTTCGATCATCATGGAGGTCTAATGAGCAGAGCCGGCTTCAGAGTGGGTGAGCGCCGTTTACTGTTGAGTTGCGCCCTGGTGGTGAGCGCGATCGCTCTCGGCTGGGCCTTGCACTTTATGAAACCCATCATGGTGCCCCTGGTCCTGGCCATCCTGCTCTCGTACCTGGTCAATCCTCTGGTGGACCTCATTCAGGTTCGGCTTTGTATTCCACGACCCATCGCCATTATCCTGGCCCTGGCCCTGGCCGCCATAGCAATGGCCCTTGTCGCGTTCCTTCTGGTCTACTCCATCAAAGACCTCGCCGGAAGCGCCAAGGTCTACGAACAGAAATTTGTAGATCTGGGATCGTCCGCCCTGGGGCATGTCCAATCCTTGGGTATACCCGTCGACACGGATACCTTCATGGCAGAGATCCGTACGATTGAATTTGCCCCCATGCTGCTGGATGTCTTCGGCAACCTGCTGAACTCCATCTCCACATTTCTTCTGGTCTTGATCTGCGTGATCTATATCGTCGCCGGTCGGACTCCCTATGCCCACCGCAAGGGGATCTACCAGGAGATTGATATGAAGATCCGCAAGTACCTACTCATCAAAGTCGCGGTGTCCCTGGTCACGGCCATCATCGTCGGGGTTTCACTACACTTTATCGGGATGCCTCTTGCGGTGGTCTTCGCCGTCCTCACCTTCCTGCTGAATTTCATTCCATCGATTGGGTCCGTGATATCGATCGCCTTGCCCCTGCCGGTGGCTTTGGTGCATTTCGACACGATCGGTCCTGTCCTTATGGTGCTGCTCATCCCGGGGACGTTTCAGTTCGTCATCGGGAACATCCTGGAGCCAAAGTTTATGGGCGAATCCCTTAATCTTCACCCGATTACGGTGCTCCTCTCTCTGATCTTCTGGGGAATGATCTGGGGCCTGCCCGGAATGGTGCTGGCCGCCCCGATCACCGCCGTACTGAAAATCGTTCTCGAGCGGATGGAAGCCACCCGCGCCATCGCCAACATTCTGGCCGGGAATCTGCCCGAAGAAGCCGACGCATAGGTCGTCAGCCGCGTACCATAAGATTCTTGTGGAGGATCGCCCGCGTGAACGCGGGGCGAAGATAAAAGCCGCGTGGCAACGTTCGGACCTTTCCACCATCTACGCCAATCCCCCATGTCTCCGCCGATGCGTTCGCCGCTTTGGGGCGAATCTGGAGGACCTCTCCCTGGTGTCCACTGATGTCATCCACATGACCGGTCAGAACCATTCCCATGAGTTCGTCCCAGTCGGCTTTCAAAAGAGCGTACTCCTGGGCGTCCGGGCTCCATAGAAAGCCCGCTGCTATACGACGTTCAAGCATCGGAATATGGGCTTGTACGGGCAACCACAATACTCGTTTCAGCTTTCGGTATACCGGTGATTCCTCCCAGGACGTTCCCGCCTTCTCTCCCATGGGAGTTACACAGACAAAGGTCGATTCGGTAGGTACCCCCGTGGCGTCGATGGGTAGAGTCTTCAACTCCACGCCAATCGATTCGAAATCGGGGACCGACCGAGAACCGGCCGTAGCCCCGAGGCATGCCTCTACCAGCTGCCCCAACCAGCCCTTGGCATGTCGCTGGTCGGTGGGCACAGTCTCACCTATATCGGCCGCCACCTGGCCAAAGGTCTTTCCAGCCAGCTTTCGTACCCGAAGCATCAGCTCGTCTTCGCTCCGGGGCGGTGATTGAAGGGTGTAGGGCGCCATGGGTCTCCGCACTTCCACGATCTGGGCCTACCACAGGAGGCCGTTCGATGCACGGTCTGACAGGGTTCCGCTCAACGGTCGTAGATGTAGGACTCTTCTAGAAGAAAGTCCGAAGGACAGGGACCACTTTCGTGCATCACAGCCAACCGTTGATTTGGCAACAACTTGAAGAACGAAAAATAGCCCGTCGCCTGGTAGCAGTGTTGGCTCGTCACGGCTTCCGGTAGGGCGTAGGTCGGCGCGTCCGGAGAGATCCAGATCAGACCATCGCCAAGCCCACCGATCTCAATCTGCCCGTCCAGAGCCGATGTAATGGCGAGCTGGGGACCGAAGGGACCCAATGGCAGAGCCGTATCCAGAAACCAGGCTCCCGCAAGTGTTCCGACTCCATCTCTAGACGCGCTTCGACACGACGAACCCGGAATCGGCTCATGCCCGCTGGTCCCGAATAGCTGGTAGTACGTATCCCGAAGTGGGGCCGAATAATAGTCGTAGGGACAATCGGCAAACAGGGTTCGCTTGGATTCGCTATATCGAGCCGGGTTGATGTAATCCACCGGCTTCGCGAGATTGATGGTACCAAAATACAAGGGGGCCTCAGGGCCGGTGGCATCCACCGTCCCAACCAGATCACCGGCTTCTACCGAGACAAAGACGATGGGGTCTATCACCAGCGAGGAGCCAATAACCGGCGTCTCCTGCATGGCCGCAGCTATGGGCTCACTGACCGATATGAGGTTGTCGAGATGGTAGCCGACCTCACAAGACGTCTGGAAAAAGAGCAGATACATCGGCGTCTCCTCCCAGGGCATATGGTAATAGGCCAGTTGGTACAAAACACCATCCGTCGGGGCATAGACTGGTTCCTGGGCCTGACCGGTCATATATAGATAGGTGGTGTCAGAGATACGGTCTCCAGTCACGGAACCGAGAGGAACGATGCTGTCTACCACCGACATGTCCACCACCTCCGACTCGAAGACGGGCTGTGCATCACTCCAGAAGCAGTGAATCGTAGACGCGATGATACGGCAGCATTCGCCGGGCATACAGAGCTCATCGGGAAACTGCGGGGCGCAGATGGCATCCTCAAGGCAGGTCCCGCCGATACAGGTACCGTCGACCGAACAGGTCTCACCTACGGTACAGACGTTACCATCATCACAGCTACCGCCCAGAACCTCGTAGGAGCAACCCGACAAGGGAAAACAGAGATCCTTGGTGCAGGTGTTTCCATCATAACAATCAAGGGGCGTAATGCCCTGACAGCCGCCGTCGATACAGATGTCGACCACGGTACATGCGTTTCCATCATCACATATATCTGTATTTCCAAGGTGGACGCAGCCGGACGTGGAATCGCAAGAATCATCCGTACAGGGATTTCCATCGTCGCAGTTCAAGGCACCACCCGGGACACATCCTCCCTCAATACATTCATCATGTAGGGTACATGCATCGCCATCACTACAAAGCAGCGAGTTGTTGGTCTGGCTACAGCCAATCTCCGGATCACAGCTATCGGTCGTACAGACGTTACCGTCATCACAATTAACCGATTCCATGCCCACACAACTTCCGCCACCGCATTGATCCACTGCGGTGCATTCATTTCGGTCATCACAGGGATCATCATTGACCGCATGGACGCAACCCTGGGCAGCCCCACAGCTATCATCCGTGCAGGGGTTCTGGTCGTCACAATCGAGTGATGAACCGCCGACACAGATGCCCTCTTCACAGAAATCATCCTGACTGCAAAGATCTCCGTCGGAACAAAACCCATCTACGTTCGCATGCGTACAGCCCTCCGCAGACGTGCAACTGTCCTGGGTACAGAGGTTACCATCATCGCAATCGTCAATGGTTCCCCCAATACAAACCGAATCCACACACTGATCCTCGAGCGTACAGCCATTCTGGTCGTCGCAGGGCAATTCATTGGCTTCAAAGCGGCAGCCTATGTCCGGCACACAGCTATCATCGGTACAAGGGTTCTGGTCATCACAGGAAAGGGCTACCCCACCCCCACATTCGCTGTCCGTACAAATGGTATCCACCGTGCAGGGGTCGTCATCGTTGCAAGCAAGACCCGTCAAAGGCTCAACCGTGCAGGACCCAGCCACACATAACGGCAGCTGACATACGTCCGCTATGCCGCAATCCTGGTCCACAACACAGGGGACCACGTCTGGCGTGGACACAGAGTCGCCACCACAGCTCCAGACAAGGAGCAAAGACAGAACATATACAGTGGGTTTCATACAGGTCGTTCCAGAGCTTTCACCAAGTGTACCGATCGAGAACAGGACATGCCAACACAGCTAGATCGCGGCTCTGAACGCCGCTTCAAGGCCAACGGTCCAAAGCTTCCAACACCTGAACGGGGAGTTCACTTTGTAGAATCTGTGCGCCGGCCGCGTATAAGTCCAGATAGGCCAGCGGGTTCTCGTCGGCATAATATGCAATGTCCGCGCCCCATACATCGGTGAAGACCTTGGCTCCATCCTCAATGATGTCTTGGGACATCGCCTCGATCATGTCGGCAGGGATCTCCACGATTTCGGGGATCCGAGATAATTGTGCTTTGGCCTGCAGATAGTCCTCCATCGTGTCGGGACGGATCTGAATACGGATATGGGGTGCCAGAAGACGCGCTTCGACGACCCGATCCACATCCCCCGTACTGATGAAAACCTGGTCTTCCAGGCCGGCCTCTACGATTGCTGCGACCACCAGGTCCACCCGATGGGTCTTGGTGTCGAGATCAATGAACAACCGGTCCCGGGTCAATGCGAATGCCTCCGCGAGGGTAGGTACGCGAGCACAGCTGAAATCCCCGATGATCGGTTTTATATCCGGCTCCACCAACTGAAGCGCGGTCACCTGCTCCAAGGTCATTTCCGATACTGTCCCCGTTCCGCTGGTGGTCCGGTCCACGGTCGTATCATGAATCACAACCAGTTCGTCATCCACCGTATGGCGTACGTCCAACTCAATCCCATCGAGCCCCAATAATAATGCAGCCCGGATGGCATAGATTGAATTCTCCGGCGCAGTGCTACCAAATTGGCCCCCGACGCCTCGATGCCCCACAACCATAGGCACGTCACAATCCAGCCGAATGGGGCAATCGATGGGGCTCGCGGCCGTGCGCGGCGGTAGCTCGAAGTCTTCCACCGTACAATCAAAGAGTTCCGAAGCTGGACCCGGTACCACGGGTGGGAAGGGCTTGGGACCCAGATCATCGCTGGCTTCATCGACTTGTTGGACGTCGGGACCACCAGAGTCCACCAGGGTATCCGGCCCCTGCAATGAACCTGCAGAGCAGCCGGCCAATCCCAATACGATCACATAGAACGCTCGTCTATCCACGGTTCTCTCCGGCCTCAGGGCCTGTATCAATGAATATTTTGAATTAAGAAGAACAGGTTATGGCTGAATCCAAGTGGGTTTACCCCGCCTACATCCACGCCCAGGCCATAATAGACGTCCAGTTGTACATAATCGAACATCAACATATGCATGCTCGGGCCCGCACCGAGCAGAGCGCAGGGTTCGGGCTCTAAACCACGCCGGTCCAGAAAGCCACTGGCGTCGAAAAATATGCCAAATTTCAGAAAATCCCGGTCCCAGGCAACTCGAAACTCGGATTGAAGTTGGAGAGCCTCCAGAACCCGGTATCGATCTTCAAAGAAGACTCGATGGTAATCTCCCGTCAGTAGAGCTTCGTCCCAGAAACGGAGATCGCCGGTCATATAGACGGCCTGTCCACGTACCACCAACTGATGGAATCCAAAATTGTACACCCATTGCCCCTGTAGGCGGCTATCGAATGACAAATGATCAAGGCTCGTCCCCCCAACGGTGGCCTGGAGTTTTAAATGCCGCCGCAAGTCCAGGCGAACCAGATCTGACGCTCGCTCCAATTCCACTTCCATCCGAAGTAGACCTCGTACACGACTTAGCTCGGGCGGTACGTCCTCATTGGGCAACTCCATTTCCACGTCGAGTATGTCCATCCGATCGGCGCCAATCCAGGTGGTAAGGGTCAGCCAGTCTTTGAATAGATGAGTGAACCCAATGAGCCCCTCGCTTCCACTGGTGACATACTTCTCAATCCTTCGTGCGGTATGTCGATAGATCGTAGACTCAACCGATATCTGGGCCGTTGGAGCGAGTTGAAGTCCCTTGGAGGGAGGGAAACGATAGCCCGTCAACGTCCGACCATGCACCCATTGGAATTCCGGTTGTTCATCAAATAGATATTTCCGATAGGGAATTCCAAAGGCGACTTCGCCGTAGGCACGGTCACCTTCGGCAAGGGTGTTGGGGAGGCGAAACCCCAGGGTAGGCGTGATACCCGTAATGGGCTGTACCGAGACACCAAACGACCAACCAAGGCGTTCGTGCTGGGTCACATAGATGGCCAGATCACGCGTAGACACGACGGTCCCAAGGCGAGTCTTTACACGCTTATCCGGTCGCTCCCGAACCCGATAGGTCAATTTGTGAAGGCCATATTTTAGTCGCAGCGTATCGAGTGATTTGTTGACGGTCGCTTTATGAAACACGTTGTTGGGCAAATCGAAATCGACATGCAACATCAGGCCGCTGACCAGATTGGTCCCGACAAAATAGACGTTGTGCATGACGCCTTCATCGATCTCAATGCGAACCACATCGGGCCGGCTCAAATCCATGAAAACGCGCGCGTAGGAATAGCCCCTGGAAACGTACATTGCTTTTATGCGCAGGGCAGTCGCGTCTGCCCACATACGTACAACCTCGGGATGGTAATCGGCAGGCTCGGCCGCCGTCTCCAGAATATCAACGACAGATATCTGCTCGGCCCCCAGAACTTCGATAGTCAGGGCCGAGGCACTCTGGATCCCAAAGAAACCAA
>Ga0310121_10002557_pt1 | contig 17155 bp, 16 predicted proteins | sample CB27_Tmax_986_MG_FD_203504 | JGI IMG/M metagenome (GOLD analysis project Ga0310121, IMG submission 203504) | Marine microbial communities from Western Arctic Ocean, Canada - CB27_Tmax_986 | ecosystem: Environmental > Aquatic > Marine > Oceanic | place: Canada: Western Arctic Ocean | collected...
ATGGTAGGTGTCGAATTCCTGTACAACTTGGGTGAAATACCAAGCCACGCGTATTTCCTGTTTGCCGCCGTCAAGATCCGGGACTGTCACGGCGGACCGGGGCGAGCGATTGTTTTGTATTAGTCTTAGGGCAAGAAACTTATGTTGAAACATTCATTTTCCTGGTGGTGCTTTTCCGACCTGGTAGATCCGGCAACACTTATCTCGTCAGCAGCAAGCATCGGCTACGATGGCGTCGATCTAGTTGACCAGACTCACTGGGATGCGATTCGCGATGCGGGATTGGAATTGGCGGCCGTCAACGGACATCAGACTCTCGAGGACGGTCTTAACAAGCGTCAAAATCATGATCGCATCGAACGGGAGATCCTCGAAAAACTTGAGCTGGCGCAAGAGTACAGCGTCCGCTGCCTGATCTGCTTCACGGGAAATCGGCACAGTGAAAGTGATGAACAGGGGATCGACGTCACTGCCGATGGGCTGCGGCGGGTGGCAAAGGCGGCCGAAGAAGCGGGCGTTTTTCTGGTTCTCGAACTGCTCAATAGTAAGATCGACCATCCAGACTATCAGTGTGATCACACCGCTTGGGGCGTACAAGTGATCGAGCAGGTTGGCTCGCCTCGCGTCAAATTGCTGTACGACATTTATCACATGCAGATCATGGAAGGAGACTTGATCCGTACGATCCAGGACAACCATCAACACTTCGCCCACTATCATACTGCCGGAAACCCAGGCCGGAACGAAATTGACGCCAACCAGGAGATCCATTACCCATCGGTTGTCGACGCCATTCGTGAAACGGGATTCGATGGCTACCTTGGCCAGGAGTTTTTACCTTTGGGTGACCCCATCGAAGGTTTACAGCAGGCATTGGCGGTCTGTCGGTGACGCACAAGTTCTGGCGACACGGGTCGGCGTGTGTCCTGAATTCGCTCCATTCAGCGGAAACCCGCAAAATGTCCCAGAATGCTCCGAGGAAGTCGCGGGTTCTTCCAGCCGGAATTCTGAACAAGTGAGTCATCGAGAGATTGACGTCATCCGAGGTGCGGAGCGAGCTGGACACATCCTTCGCTATAGTTTTTACTTTTCCAACGCTGCTCGGAAAGCCTTGATCCGATCGGCCATCGGTCCGGGTGCATCGAGAGTGTAATCACCGCTGGCCGGTGCTACTTTCAAAACAATAAAACGGGGACCTGGTTGTGTCAGCGCAGCCGCCGCGCCCTCCTTCCATGCGTCCAGATTGTCGAATTCAGCCACACTCGCGAATCTTGCGGCCAGGGCCATCCCGGCAAGATCTATCGGACAGCTGGTCGTGACCAGTTTTTGCCCGCCCGTGGTTTCGTAGACTCCGTTGTCAACGACAATCACTGTCAAGTTATGCCCCTTGCTGGCGGTCGCCGTCACAAGCGAGCCGAGATTCATCAGCAGCGAACCGTCACCGCTAAGTACAATCACATCGCGCTGGGGCTGCGCCAGCGCGATACCAAGCGCCAGGGCCAAGCCACCCCCCATCGTCGACGGGACGTAGTGAAAATCAAGTGGGTGATCCACCAGCCGCTGCCATTCCCGTGCGGCACTCATCGTCGTAACGACTACCTGGTCCCGGCGCAAATCGGCTAACACTTGCAGCGCGCCCACCAGCGTCATGTGACGGTTGCCATCCACTACATCCGTCCCTCCGCAATCAGGCCGACACCCGGCTTGCCCGCAGCCTGGCAATCCCGGTAATGTTTGGTCAATCTCGGCAGGTCTTCAGGTCCGCCGATCAGCTCGTAGTGCAATCCCCAGGCGTTCAAAATCGGTTCAGCGTACTTCTTGGCCGTGTCTCGCGAGTCTTCGACGAGATAGCTGCGGTAACCAATCAACGAGAACAGTGGGATCTTCAAGTCGAACAGGACGTTGCGCAGCGCGTCACCCGACTCAAACAATCCCGTGCTCTGCATGACAACCAGCGGTGACTTGCCGCCCAGGTACAAACCCGCGGCCAAGGGCCAGCTTTCGCCCTCACGACACACCCGCAACAACTGGAAAGACGCCGATGTTTCCAGTGCTTCCTCCCATTGACCCAATGTCGTATCCGGTAACCAGATGACATGTGTTGCGCCAAAGTCGGCGATCGTTCTTGCGAGTTGTGGGCCGAGAAGCACGGCAAATCCTCGATTCGGACGGTCAAACAGCCGGTTTACCAGCCCGGCGCACGGGTCAGAATATCAGTCCGCTGTCTGGATGTGAAGGGCGACCATCATGGTTCGAAGAAATCGTGTTTGCCGCAATTGTGCTGTACGTTAAACTGACCGGCTAACCGCCAAGAGAGGTTGGCCGTGGTGCCGCAAGCAATGGATCCGCAGGAAAATTCCCACGCCGCGTTGGACGGGCTAACCGTTCTCGATGTCTCTCGCATTTTGGCCGGGCCGTACTGCAGCATGATCTTGGCCGATCTGGGAGCGGATGTCATCAAAATCGAACGGCCACCCGCCGGTGACGACACGCGCGCGTGGGGACCACCGTTCTTGGGCGATCCGAGCCAAGGACTCAGCGCCTACTATCTTTCGGTCAACCGTGGAAAACGCAGTGTTTGCATGGATCTGAAGAACCAAGCTGCGCACGATCTATTCCTGGCCATGGTGCAACAGGCGGACGTGCTGGTGGAGAATTTCGCTCCGGGCGTCGCCGACCGCCTAGGGTTGGGCGTGGAGGCGATCGCCGCTGCCAACCCGCGGATCGTCCATTGCTCGATCACCGCCTTTGGCGACGAACCCGGACCCGCGTACGACCTGGTGATCCAGGGGATGAGCGGCCTGATGTCGATTACTGGCCCGGAGCATGGCCCGCCCATGAAAGTCGGGGTAGCTGTTACCGACGTGTTCGCGGGACTGCAAGCGGCCAGCGCGATACTGGCAGCGGTCGTCGCCCGCCAACGCACGAACCGTGGCGAGCATATCTCGATTAGTTTGTTGGGTTCGGCCGTCGCCTCACTGGTCAACGTCGGACAGGCGACCTTGGTCAGTGGCGCGCCACCACGTCGCTGGGGAAACGCGCATCCACACATTGTCCCCTATCAGGTTTTCTCGTCGGTCGACGGTTATTTCACTGTGGCTGCTGGCAACGACAAGCTGTTTGCCAGGTTATGCCAGGTCATTGGGAGTGCCCAGCTGGCTACGGACGCACGATTTGATACGAATCCTCGCCGCGTCGCCAATCGCGCGGCGTTGATCGCCGCATTAGAGCCGATCTTCGCGGAGAAATGCACGAACGAATGGCTCGCTGCTTTGCGCGCCGCAGACGTACCTTGTGGACCGGTCTCCAGCTTGCCGGATTTGTTCGGTGGGGCGAAACCACCGCCCGGTGTCGAAATGCTCAAGCTGGAGACGGCGTCGGGTGCAACCTACCAGACCGTCGGCCCGGCGGCGCGGATGTCCGGCCGACGTCGCAACTTTACCGGGGCGCCACTGGTGGGCGAGCAAACCGACCGGGTGCTGAGCGAACTGCTGGGCCTCGACCCCAAGCGACTGGCGCAATTACATTCCGATAGCGCCATCCAATGAGACACGACCGGCGTATCGTCCGGACCAGAGATAAAAGGATTGCAGATATGATCAGCCAAGACGAACGAGAGCGGCTGCTTGCCGATGTGGAAGCGTACTGTCAGGAACTGCGACCGATCGAAGAGCTTTGTTATCTCGAGCATCGCTTCAACGACGAAGCGATCACGCTGGCCAAAAAGTACAATCTGCTCGGCATCCACGTGCCGAAGCAGTATGGTGGCCGCGGTGGTGATCTGCTGACGTACGTCAAAGCGCTGGTCCGGATCGGCCGTGAGGGGACCGGCGTACGTACGTTCTTCTCAGGTCACTGCTCGATCGGGCAGACACCGATCGTCGATTGGGGCACGCCCGACCAAAAGCAACGTTATCTGCCCGCGTCGTCACGAGGCGATGTGATCCTGGCCTTCGCACTCACCGAACCGGAGGCGGGCTCCAATCCCCGCGAAATGCAGATGACCTATCGCAGGGATGGTGACCGGTTTTTGCTCAATGGGATCAAGTATCTGATTTCCAACGGTGGGATCGCCGATGCGATCGTGACGTTCGCCTACCCCGAAGAGGAGATGGACCGCATCAGTGCCTTCATCGTCGACACCGACGGTGCGGGTATCGAGCGCGAGGAACTCTCGGCCAAACTTGGCCTGCCGACAAGCAACACCGCCATGTTCGAATTGGTCGATTACGCGGTTCCTGTCGGAAACCTGTTGGGCAATGAAGGGGACGGATGGCGCATCGCATTGGCCACACTCGGTAGCGGTCGGTTGAGCGTGGCGGCTGGATGCGTGGGCGTGATTGAAGATTGTCTTGCCGAGGCGGCCGACTACGCTGTGCAACGCATCCAGCACGGCAAGGAGATTGCCAGGCATCAACTCGTTCAGGAACACATCGCCAGCATCGAGGTAGCCCGACAGGCGAGCGAGAGTCTGCTGCTGACGGCCGTCGAAGCCAAGATGGCCAGCGAGGCCGAGGCGGAAAACCGTGAGCATCGACAGCGCGCTGACTTGTTGTCGGCGCAGGCCAAGTATTTCGCCAGCAACGCCGCCTGCGATGCGGCCGACCGGGCCGTCCAGATCCTGGGAGGACGAGGTTATTCGGAACTTTACCGTCCCGGCCGACACTGGAAGGACGTGCGAGTCTGCCGCATCTATGAAGGAACCGACGAGATTCTCAAACTGAAAATCGCCGCTGGTGTACTGGGCAAGGAGTACGAAGCTTATCGTTAACCCAATCGGTTTCGGAATCGGGTCCAACCGTCAGCAATGACTTTGCGAGCGGCGGCGGCGATGAGACCGCGACTGATGGGCTTGAGCAGTCCGCCCAGCTGTGTGACCTCGGCGTTCCAGCTGAGCAGCGTACCCTTATCGTCCGCGGACAGCTCAACCTTCGTCTCGACGTCGGCAGAGGATCCAATGCCTTTGCTATAGACCCGTATCCGCACTGATTCCGGCACCTGCTCGTCAACAATATCAAGCGTTACTTTGAAATTCCCCTTGAAGAACGAAAGCCCAGGTCGCACGTGGCAGAGCAAGCGCCCCGACTCGTCTCGTTCGACACTCTCCAGCCCAGGCAGGCATTCTGCCAGGAATTCGGCGTCGGTCAGACGAGCCCAGATCTCGGTTTGTGCTTGTGAAAAATGTTCTTCACCCGTCAGCTGAGACATGGGCGGCAATGTGTTTGGAAGCAATGTGTTTGGAAACCGTGGTTTGGGGTAATGAGGCCTTGTTGAATCCGCAGACGCCCATGGTTCACTTCCTTGCAGATAGACTACTGGGGAGGAGGATGGATTGTACGAGTATCCGGTGATTGATTTCAACCAGACTCAGACGATATGATCTTTGATGGTCCCTTCGCCCGCTTACTTTTCGTCAGCGATCACCGCGGCCTCGCCTTCACGCGATGTTTCGGCGCCCTTAGGGAACCATCCTACCAACGTTCGCGATAGCAGGATACAGGTCGCGCTTGCCACGGTTAACAGAACGGCTGGCATAACAATGATATCATTGGCGATCAGCGCTGGTAGGGTGATGATCAAGGCGATGTTGAAAGACGAGATGAAGACGTGAGCAAGCGCAAAGTCACCTAACGTCGAGGATTTCAGCCGTGGATCAACGACCCGCAGTAGCGTAATCTCAATCGCCACGACTCCAGTCGTCCAGCCATATGCGAAGAGGCTTCGCTCAAACCAGAAGTTGTGAAACATTTTGCGGCCCAGCAGCCAGAATGTGGCCACGGCGTACGCCATCCCGAACACACACATTATCGCTAAAGGCGCGGCATAGTTGACAACCACCGAAATATTGATCGACGCGATGCCAAAGGCAATCAGGTAATCGGATACACACGAGCCAATACGAGACATAATTTGCCGGTCCACATACTGGCCGACACGAAGCGCATCCAAGACCATTTGCAGGCATGCACCCGCAATCATCGAAAGTGAAAACATGGGAATCTTGTACTTGCCAGGAAGAACGACGGACGTAAGCTCGGTTACAAAATGGGCTATGGCGTATGCCACCAGCACAAGTGCGATGTGCCACGTCAAGGGAGCAATGGCAATCGGACTCACGGTCTCCTGGCCTATCGGACGGCGCTCGCCTTCATCGAGAAATCCCCGTCGCACACTTGGTGGAAGCTCGTGGGCCGATTTCACAAGTCGCGTCCAGCCGAACCTTGTTCCGAGGTTGACGAGCACCATACCTCCGAAAATGCCAGATAGTAGACCAACGTTGCAAAGGTGTTTCCAATCGTCAGTGCCTCGTTCCAACCATAGTCGACAAGGGTACCGCCAATCGCCGCTGCCGTGCCATGCCCGCCCACAAATCCAGCGGGCATCATGAGCGCAAATCCAGGTTGCAGCGTGGGATCTAGTGACCCCAGGACAAGGAGACCGAACCACAGTGCGACGGCATACTGACCTACTTCGACCGCAAAACTGTAAAAGAACGTATCACCCGCGTTGCGGACAACATCAACGATGGATGGCCGTTTTAAGGGGTACTTCTTCCGGACGGCGCCACCGGTAGTGTGTACTACCGCATGTACGTGCCAAGCGGGAACGAAGCCGATGCGGATTTTGAATTGGACCTCACGTCTGTGAGTAACCTAACCGCCTCATCACCCGGCGGCACGGAATTCCGCTATCACGGCGATGGTGCTGGACCAAACAATATTGAGGTCCACGATGGTAGTTTTTTACCGACGAATATCCATTTCAGCGACAACACGTGGTATGACGTGTGGTACGTGGTGGACAATAAACTCGGTGAACTCCCCACATATGAGGCATATGTTCAAGGTGGCGCTTTTGCCACCCAAACTCAGGTCAGCCACGGTAGTGGCAGCGACACCGAGTTTATCGTCCGTCACGCCCTTGCGACAGATGACCTGATCAATATCTACGTCCGCGGAAATAACGCGGCCGCCAACGACCACGCGTACTACGACGACATCTTTTTTGACCCAGCCGGCGCGAATTTATCGTTTCCCGACGTAGACCTGCTACAAGGCGACTTCAACGGTGACGATAAAATCAACACAGCCGATTACGACATTTGGAGAATGAATGTGTTCACCGGGACGACACATGCTGAGGGAGATTTCGACTTGAACGGTGTTGTCGACCTCGATGACTTTGGAAAGCTCAAGGAGGTGATCGACCTAGGAGGTGCAGTGGTTGGCAATATTCCCGAACCAGGCGCGGTAACGCTGTTTGCTATTGCCGTCGGCCTAGGATGGCTCGTCGGGCAAGGTGGGGTGCGGTCAAGGAGTCGAAACTGATGACCGTGCGCCGAGATATATTAACCACCGCGTTGACGATTTTCTGGTTGGTCCTATCGGCCAATAGCAGCTCGGCTCAGACGTCCCCCATGTTTTGGACCGTTGAGGACACCGGCAACTGGACTGACGACAACAACTGGGTCGATGAGAATAATGACAATTCGTTGGGCTTCTCTCCAAAGGCCGAGTTTGAGGAATTTGGTGTCATCAACAACGGAGGGACAGCGTTCCTGGCCACCAATGCCCCCGACACAGGAGGCATTATCCTTGGCCAGTTTTCAGGCGAAGTGGGCTCTCTTGAGATCCGCAATGGTGGCAGCCTCGTCTCGCGAGTTGGCGAAACTGGCCTTACTGACGGGAAAGTTCTGCTTGGCACCGGTGGCGGAGAAGGCCATTTGACGGTGCTTCCTGGCGGCAGTTTTACGGCTACGAGTATTCAAGTCTCTGGATCTGCCAATAGTTTGCTGAAACTCGGTGGGACTACGGCTGGCACGGCGTCTCTGACGCTTTCGGGAGGTACCCAAATCAGCCGCGGCGCAAGGATCATCGGCCCCGACGTAGCATTCAATACGCCGGGGCTGTTGCTTACACCAACCACGACTTTGATCGCGGAGATCACTGGTGGCACCCACTCGGCGATCCAAGTTGCCAACACCGCAAATCTGAATGGCGTACTGAAGGTTGAGTTCAACGGACATGCGCCCACGCCCGGTGAGTCATGGGACATTGTCGACGCGGGTGAACTGATCAACAATTTTCACACGATTGATACCTCAGCGGTTGCAGCGCAGGATCCCGGGGTCGGATTTATCGTGCTCCAGCAGGCCGGCGGGAACAATGGGAACGTTGTCAGGCTGAAGTTAGATGCACAGTTGCTTCTTTCGGTGGACCGGCGAACTGGATCAACAACGATAAATAACCTCACGCCGGATGGTCCTGTCGACTTGGATGCCTACGCAATCCGGTCGCCCTCGGGATTACTCGATAGTTCCGTCGGCTGGCAGAGTTTCCAGGACGGTGGGCAATTGGGTTGGCAGGAGACAATAAATTCCGACAATTTTGGCCTGATTGAATCGAACATCGCAGGTTCCCGTATCATCGGCCCCGAAACGTCCATCGCTATTGGAGAACCCTACAATTCTCCTACAGCGCTGGAAGAGCCAGGGCAGGATCTCAGTTTTGAATACCACATGGCGGGCGCCGGTACGGTACAGGGGGCGGTGGAGTACACCGGCCTTCACAACAATCTTGTGCTGCTGGTGGACCCGACCAATGGAGAATCGGCCATTCAGAATCAGTCGATTCACGACATCTCGATTGACGCATACGTTGTCTCGTCTGAATCGGATTCGCTCGATGCTGCTGGCTGGGTGAGCTTCGAGGCGGACGGCCAAGGCGATTGGTTACAAAACCTGAATGTAGGCTCGTCCGTTCTCGGCGAATCGAATATTGTGGGTTCTCGAATGCTAGGCGCCACAGGCCAGCCGATCGATATCGGGACTGCCTTCGACTTCGACGCAGGGGGAGTACAACAAGATCTGCAATTCCATTTTCATATCGCAGATGGCCAGACCATGCAGGGCGTTGTCGAGTATGATGGTCTCATGCCACCCGCCATACCTGGCGACTACAGTAACAATGGCATCGTGGCAATTGAAGACCTCAACCTGGTACTGTTCAACTGGCAGGCGCCGGGCGCCGGTCTGCCGGAAGGATGGGTCAATTTTCGCCCAGCTGGAAATGTGGGCTCCCCCGAACTCAATGGCGTGTTGTTCAATTGGCAAAACACGGCCTCCATCGCCACCGTACCGGAGCCAGCATGCCAGTCGTTACTGATCGGAATCTTCACGATCGGGATTTTCTCGTGCCGAGCGAGGATTCGCGAAATTGCTCGAAACCAATCAGTCGTTGTTCACATCCACGTTTCGTGATACACTTGCCAACGCGATTTGGATCATCTTGTTCAACGGGCAGTGAATTCCCATGTGGCCGTCTCATCCACATCCGCTTGGTGTTGGCAACCATCTGATTCGAGTGGGGTCTCGGCGTTGGTTCCTGGAAGTCGGCGCGGCCGGCTTGGGTGGGCTATCGTTGCCGGGCGGTGGCGCGCGGGCGGCGAGCCGTCGGACTGCCGACAAGAAAGCAGTGATTCTGTTTTGGCTCTCGGGCGGGCCCAGCCATATCGACATGTGGGACCCCAAGCCCGCCGCACCGAGCGAGATTCGCGGCCCATACGGCGTAATTCCCACCAAGATACCCGGTGTTCAATTCACCGAACACTTGCCGCTGCAAGCGTCGATCGCTGACAAACTCACGGTTATCCGCTCGGTGGATTGCAAGGCCAGTGATCACACGCCGATCACGATGCAGGCGGGCAATCCTCTTGCGCGGCGAACCAACGACGGCAAGGACGGCGGCGGTTATCCGTCGATGGGGTCCGTCTCGGCGAAGTTCTGCGGCCCGAACGATCCTGGGCTGCCCGCCTTTGTTGGCCTCGCGGATAGTTGGAAATCTGATGTGTGGGAAGCGGGCAACATGGGCAGCCAATTCGCGCCGGTGCAGGGCAACGAGCTAGCGGGCAAATTCAAACTGCCGGACGGCATCACCGTACCCTGTTTGCAAGACCGCGAGCAGCTGCGCCGCGAATTGAATCGCTTCGGCCGGATGACCGAAGCCCTGGGCAAACAGGACCGCCTGGAGCGAAATACCCAACAAGCCTATGAAATGGTGCTTTCGGGTAAAGTGCAGAAGGCTTTTCACGTTGAAGAAGAATCGGAGGCGACCCGTGCCGCCTACGGCACAGAGAGCATTGGCCAGAAAGCACTGCTCGCCCGGCGATTGGTCGAGGCGGGTGTTACGTTCGTGCTCGTCAGCGGCGCGTGGGGTTACTTCGACCACCATGGCGACAATGGGCGCTGGGGAGGTATTGCCAAAGGCTTGACACCTTTGCTTCCACGTGTCGACCGCACGTTGTTCGCGTTGGTGAGAGACCTAGAGCAGCGCGGGCTGCTCGGCAGCACACTGGTAATGATGATGGGTGAATTCGGGCGCTCACCGAGGATCAATAAGGAGGCCGGCCGTGATCATTGGACCCCGGTCATGTCGATGGTAATGGCTGGCGGAGGCTTGCGACACGGGCAAGTCATCGGCGCGACCGATCGCCATGGGGGCGCGATCGTCGATCGCCTGGTCGGTCCACAAGACCTGGCCGCTACCACGTTTAGGCACCTGGGCATCGACCTCGGCTCCCATTGGACGGACCCTTTCGGTCGTCCCATTCCGATCGTTACTGCCGGTGGTCAACCCATTGCCGAGTTATTCTGAGCCTGACAACTTCGCAATATTGTCGTCTGTTTAGTAAGGCGAGACTCAACGCACGACGAAAGTAATCCGACAGCCCCAACGGGCAACGCCGTGAACGATTTTGAAACTCGAAAAACGCAGATTTCTGGGGGTAGCTGAATTCGTAAGACTTTGGCCGCGACACGCAAAAGGCCAAATTCTTACGAATTCAGCTACGATTAGTTTTATTCCGTGATAGATCAGGCAACTCATCTGGGAAATGCGGGTTAATTTACTGCGGGAAGTGGAACCACTTGCCAGCCCTCGGTCCCGAAACGGATGTCGCGTTCGGCGAATTGCCAAATAACCAGTTTCTTGCCCTTCATGAGTTCAGGGCGGCGGGCCAGTTGTTGTCGCACCAGCGTCGACGCTCCGCCATCGTTGACAATGGACGCGAGCGGCATCTTCAATTCGTAAGCCAACTGCGCGATCAAACCGGCTGAACCCGGCTCGTCCCTTTGGTAAATCCGGGAAAAACTGTCGCCCAGCAAGAGAACCGGTGAATGCGGATCGTCGCGGTAGACCGACGAGTCGCTGCTGCGAACGATTTGTTGGCAGCGCAACGGCTCTGCCGCGTAAAATCGACCGTGGTCGGGTAGCTGCATCATTCGCACGATGTCGCCCCCACGCCCGATCTCGACTTCTTTGCGCTGGTAGACCATATCGCCGAGGGGCACCCAAGCGAGCTGCCCGATTCGATCGGCGATTGCTTTCGCCGCCACGCGAACGCCCCAAGGCGACCAGTGTGTATCGTGCGCAAGGTACGTCGATCCATAGGCCTGGCGATCGGCCGAGTCACGAAATCTTCGCAAGACGGTAAACAAGTCGACCGTTTCCACACCCTTGTCGCGCAGCTTGTCGATGACATCTGCGGTGGGAGATCCTAGCGGCGCATCATCACGCGCGGCGCGATGCGTAAGCCGGTCGGGATAGACACTCGCCTTGCCAGGAACGGGAACCACCAGCAACTTGATTCCCCGCCGCTCTAGCTGATCGCGAAACTCGACGATCGCCGCAATGGCGGCGTCCGGCCCATTATCGTCTGGCGGTTTCTCTTTGCTGGCTTCAGCGAGGTAGTCCACGCCCGGTTTGTAAAACAACCATTCCCCACGTCCCAGTAAAACTTTGCTGCCCGGATCGCGAAGTACGGTGAAATGCACCTGCCGCAGGAGCGGGCGCACCGCTTGAGCAGCCCACGAGCTTTCTTCCAAATCGGACTCGAAAGCGCGCAAATGCTCTTCAGTCGGAGACCGAGTCACCACATCCAATACTTGCGGGCGCTGGCCCTGGGCCAATTCGTACACGACTTGAGTGACGGGGACGGCAAACAGAATCGCCAGAAACGAGGCCGCCAAAAACATGTCAACAACGAGAGTCTTCATCGTCGTTCAAAACTGAAAATAGAGAAACGGATTGAACGCCTGCGTGAACATCTCGCCGATGGCAAGCATGAACAAGGGCAGCAACAACCAGGCCTTGGGCCACGACAATCGGTCGACCCAATCAAAAGACTGTACCGGTTGGACGGTCAGCATCGCGCAGATCGCCATTATCAGAACGTGCACCGGCGTATAGAGTTTAGCCGCGATCAGCGTCGATGCCGTCGTGAGGTTAGCAACTCCCATGAGGGCGGTGAAATAGCTGCCCGCCTCGGCAATCGTGGATGACCGGAACAAGACCCACGAAAATAAGACCAGCACAAACGTGACAACCACACGCAGCGATCGCGGTATCTCTTGGTAGAAACTACGGCGGCCGAGGATTCTCTCCAGACCAAGCAGAATTCCGTGGTAGAGGCCCCAGGCCACAAAGAGCCAACTGGCACCGTGCCAAAGCCCGCCCAATAACATCACAACCGCCAGGTTCACGTAGGTTCGCGCTGGTCCTTTGCGATTCCCTCCCAGCGGAAAGTACAAGTAATCGCGCAGAAACGTAGACAAGGAAATGTGCCAGCGACGCCAAAAGTCCGTGATGCTGTCAGCCAGGTAGGGAGCATAGAAGTTTCTCGGAAATTCAAATCCCAGCATGCGCCCCAGACCGATCGCCATGTCGGAGTAGCCGGAGAAATCGAAATAGATCTGAAACGCGTAGGCCACGATCCCAAACCAGGCGTCCGCCATCATCAACGAATCAGCGGCGAAGGCGGCGTCGGCGACTTCACCCATCGGATTGGCCAGCAGGATCTTTTTCGAGAATCCCAGGATGAACAAGCCTGTGCCGGACGAAAATTTCGTCAACGTGTGGGTGCGCGAGGCGAGCTGCAGAGCGACCGTGTTGTAGCGCACGATCGGTCCGGCAATCAATTGCGGAAACAGACTGACGAAACACGAAAAGTCGCCAAAAGATTTCACGGGTGGCGCGACACCACGGTACACATCGATCGTGTAGCTCATCGTTTGAAACGTGTAGAACGAGATCCCAATCGGCAGCGTGACCTGCAGCACACTAAACGCGTCGGCACCAATCAGCTCGCACAACCGATTGAGATTCTCCATGGCAAACATGTAGTACTTGAAGAAACCCAACAGGCCCAAGTTGACGGCGATCGACGTTACGAGCGCCGTCAAGCGATGCCTTCGCTCCACTCCCTGCGCCGAGATAACTTTCGCACAAAAATAATCCACGACTGTCGAGGTCATCATCAACAGCACAAACCACGGCATCCACCAGCCGTAAAACAGGTAGCTCGCCAATGTCAGAAAGCCGTTGCGAAACCGAAACGGCAGAGCGTAGTAGACGAGCAGTACCAGTGGCAGGAAGTAGAAGAGAAAGATGTGCGACGTGAAGACCATCGGCTTTTAGAGGTGGAGACAAGGAGATGGGGAGATTGGGAGACCAAACGGCCAATCGATCTCATTGTCTCATTGTCTCCCCATCTCCCCATCTCCTTGTCTCCCCATCCGGTTCGTCCACACACCCCAGTAAATCGGGCCCTTCTCCTCCTGGAAATACCGGTCCAATATACCTCCGATGTAGTAATCGTCGATGGGCACTTCCAGTGCCATACGATGTGTCTCGCCAGCGCGAAACTTTTTCAGCTTGCCGCCGATGTCGGGATAGAACTCGTCCGCGACTGTGGGGCGTGGTTTCAACGGGTTGTAGTGCGCTACAACGATTTCTTTTGCGTCCACCTGGCCGCGATGAACTTCGACGATTTCGTACTTCATGACGAAAGCGTAGTTGTAAAGATTGTCGTTCGGTAGAAACTCGCCGCGAATCTCTATCAGTCGAGCGGTCACCTCGACGCTGCCTAACGTCGTTACATATTCGTCAATGCCAGAATCGCCACGGCGACTCATCGTGAGGGCAAAAGTCCCCGCGGAAACGATCAACACCGCGACGACAACCAGCGCGACACGAAATCTCGCATTGCCATCTCGCGCATCGGTCGACAACGGGTCGACATCGTGTGTACCGGCCGATTGAGAATCGGAGGCCGGCGGCGGGGTATCGGTCACTTCGTGTCTCCGACGTCTGCGAAGGTCCAATGAGGCTCCCAGCAGTCGGGCAAAGACAGCACCGGTCCATTTTTCGTATCGGGATGCAACTTGCGTAGCGCTTTGCTTTCTCCGGCGATCGTCGGTGCGTCGCTCAATCGCATCAATCCGCCCGGTGCGCCGTCGCGTTCCGAGCCGCCGCCGTCTTGCGGGCAGCGGGTGAACAATACGTATTTGCCGTCAGGCGAAAGGGCGCCGCCGTAAATGTGTTGGCCATCTTCACCGTAGACCAACTGGCGATCTTTACTTTCCGTGTCCGCCATCCAAAGCTGGGTCCAGCCGTAAGCACCCTGACCTGCCGGTCGGTTGGAGAAAACGATGCGCCGGGAATCGGGAAACCAATCGGGTGTGCAATTCTGGTATTTGCTGACCACATTCGTTTTGCCACTGGTCGCGTCCATACGCACGATCGTCCATTCTTCGCCGCCGACGTTTGCCGCGCCGCAAAACCAGGTGCCGTCCGGCGACCAGGACAACTGCTGAAAAATCCCCGCGCGGGGCAGCTTGCGAACCACTTTCTTCGAAGCAAGGTCAACGACCTCAATCCCACGGAGGGACAAACACGAAACTTGCCGACCATCCGGGCTCCACATTGCCCAGGTGAATTCACCCGCTTTGCCGAACTCAACCGGGTTACTACCGTTCGATTTTGCGATCACCAATTGGCCCTGAAACCCCCATCGATCGTGGCTGATCGTCTGTCCCTTTTCCAGACGGCGATAAAGTAGTTTTTTCCCATCGGACGAAAATCTCGGAGCCGCCTCATTCCATTGCGGCGTGTTGGTGATGTTACGTCGGTGGGATCCGTCCGGCCGCATCAGAAACAGTTCCCAGTCGCTGCTTTCGGTTCGAGCGCTGTAGACGATCCAACCCTTCGAACCGACTTCGCTAGCCAACTCACTGGTCGCCTGATTCGGCTGCAGCTGGGCAACATCAGGAGTCTGTGCGAGTGCAACGATACCTGCCAGCGGCATCATCAATACCGCGAGGGCGCTGTGTTTCATCATCTCTTAGTCAATGTCTCGTCGAGATTGAGCACGAGGTTGCCGACCGTTGTCCAGGCTGCCAATTCATTTTAAAACGGCTTCTAAACAAACTGCGGTATTTTCAATGTTTCGCCGTTGTTCATTGCGGATTGATGAGCAATAACGCCTGACACGGACATGTTTAACGCCATCGTTACATCGACCAACGGTTTGCGATTTTCCAGGATTGCCATAATAAACTCGTTGCTAAGGTGGCCGTGCGAACCGCCATGACCGCCTGTATCAACAGTGGGGGGCAGCGGCGGCTTGAGCGGAATTTTAGTCGCTTCGAGCCCTAGGAATTTGCCGTCATAGATCGTGCCTTTCTCGCCGCGCACGCGACCCATTTCGCCGCTAAAGCCCGGTGAATCCCAGCTGACGGCCATGCGGGACATACCCCCTTCGCTGGTTCTGAATAACGCGACTTCGGTGGCAAATGGGTTTTGGTAAACATTTGCAGATGGGCTGAAGGTCTTGAGAGTGCTGGGCATTGCCAGACAAGTAACCTCGGTAAAGCTGCCGCCGGAGACCCCGCAATAATATGCGTTGGAATGGGTGGGATACCATTGCGGTGGAAGACCGATTCGCCAGCCTTGATACGATCCAGCCGGAGTCTGCAGTACATCACCCCGACCCATATAGTGATAGTACTCACCTTCGCTATACATGATCTTGCCTAACTGCCCAACGTTATAGAGCTCGCGCATCGCATACAGGGCGTCGTGGAAGCAGGATGTTTCAAACATCATGTAGGTAAGGCCGGTCTTTTTCACCGTCTCAAAAAGCTGATGTGCCTCTTCGACGGAACCCCAAACAGCGGGAACCGCTGTTGCTGCATGTTTGCCGTGATTCATCACCAAGATGCAGTGTTCAGCATGGCGAGGCGCATCGGTAGCACAGAAAATCGCTTCAATTTCGTCATCCTTGACCATTTCCTCCAGACTGTAGTAGGTCTTTTCGCAGCGACAGGCCTTCGCTAGCCCCCGACACCGTTCTGGTATCAGGTCGGAAACGGCGACTACCTCCACATTGGGATGGTCCTGAAAACTAAAATGAGCTCCAAACTTGCAGAGGCCATAACCGGCAATTCCGACCTTAATCTTGCGATCGTATTTTTGTTGCCACACTTTGTTGGGGTCGACGACGGTTTCGGTTTCGTCAAACCCCTGACGTGCTTCTTCTTCTGACCTGGCAGCGGAGGTTGCGACGGCGCCTGATACGGCTACGGCAACGCCAGTATTCGCGATGAATTTGCGTCTGGTTATCTGATCCATAGTCAAGAACCTTTCAATAATTTAACCGAGCCCCAATTGTCGCTATCCGCTGGCTGGGAGGCAAGCGCGGACGAGCGGGAGGTTCATAAACCATTTCCTGCTAGAGCGGATTTGGAGTCAGTGTCACGGCGGTGACCCGATGCGTGAGCGTAGCCACGCTAGTCGAGGTGAATTCGGCGGTTTCTGATCAACTTCTTCGAAGTTTTCAAAAAAAGTCCCCTCAAAGAGCCTGATCACTTGATCTCGGTCTTTGAGGGGTGTACTCCGTATGGTTTTCCACGACCGTCGGAGTACTCCACGATGTACCCTGATTTGGTTCGCAATGCTAGTTTCCTATTACCGCAAAATCCGGTTGGATTCTCTCTAACATGTGCCTGAGCAAGCAGTTATGGCAGCGGTTTTCGTGATGCTCAAGTATATGATCCGCTGATCCCCCCTTTCATGCAGGTGGTATTGGTACTTTTCCCTGTCTTTTCGTCTTTTCGGGCTTGTTTTGCGTCGCCGGATGCTTAAGTATATGCTGTGAAGTTCTGAGATATCATATACTTGATCACGCCCAGGAGGGGCACGATGAAACGGAGTCCAAGTGCGGTTTCCGGAAAAGCGCTGAAAGCATTTCGTAGACGCAAGGTCATGACGCTCGGGGAGGTGGCCGAGTTGGTACATAGCAGCATTCACACGGCTCGGAG
>Ga0310121_10002558_pt1 | contig 17149 bp, 15 predicted proteins | sample CB27_Tmax_986_MG_FD_203504 | JGI IMG/M metagenome (GOLD analysis project Ga0310121, IMG submission 203504) | Marine microbial communities from Western Arctic Ocean, Canada - CB27_Tmax_986 | ecosystem: Environmental > Aquatic > Marine > Oceanic | place: Canada: Western Arctic Ocean | collected...
CGACACGTCCAGGTACGTCGTGACTCCGATGATCGGAAATCCACCGGCGAACACGTCGGGGTAGGCGACCGCATGCATGGCGGACATCCGTCCACCGCCCGAGAGCCCCGAGACGAAGATCCGGTCCCGGTCGATGTTGTAGAGACGCTCCACGTTCAGAGCGGCATCGAGCACCAAGCCGGCCCGGGGAAAGAGATGACGCTGGTTGCCTGCGTTGTTGGGGCCAATCCAGATCAGGTGACGCTCGTCGAACACGGGCCGGATTGCCGGAGGGATCGCGCCGTCGTCGACCGGCGACACCCACACCACGACGCCGTACGGCTCACCCTCCGGGTCATACGCAGGTGGCACATACAGGCTGAAGCTTTCCGTGGCCAGGTCGTAGTCCCAGCCTTCGAGGTCACCCGGGAACTGGAAACGTTCAGCCCATCGGCGCGCTTCAGATTCGGGAGAACGCGCCGGGAGAACGGCATCGAACGCGCCGGTGCGATGGGCGATGAGGGGAGTTGGAGATTCCGCGCTCCCACTGGGGGACCCGGCGTTCTGAGCCTGGGCCGCCGAAGCGACGCAGAGCCCGGCCACGATGAGAACGGTTCTCGACAGCATCAGCAGTCAACCCTGTGCGAGGCGTGGTCAGGGCCCGGTCGACAGATTCGTCTTGTTCGTCCAGAAGATATCAATCGAGCCAAAGCTGTTGTCCGACCGGTTGGAGAACCAGGAAAACGTGCCCGTGCCCGGGGGCAACGCGGGGCACATGTCCGCGGCTCCGGTGTTGACCTGCGGCCCCAGGTTCACCGCCGGCGCCCAACTGTTCGGTCCCGACTGCATCGCGCCCCAGATGTCCATGCCACCAAATCCTCCGGGGCGACCGGACGTGAAATACACCATGCCGTCGGTGTCCTGCGTGAAATGGAACTCCTCGGCCGCCGTGTTGATGTTCGCACCCTGATTCACCGGTTCCTGCCAGGCGCCGCTGGCATCCGGCTGTGAACACCAGATGTCCGAACCGCCATAGCCCCCGTCCCGCATGGAGGCAAAGCACAAGGTCTGGCCATCCTGCAAAATGGCCGGGCAATGTTCGTTGCCGGCATCGGTGCTGATGGGGGCGGGCATCAGCGCCGGTTCCGTCCACGCCCCATTCACCTTGCGGGTCACGAACAGATCACTGGCGTTGCGAGGACTGCTGGTCGCAAGCCGGTCAGACTTGAAATAGATGGTGTTTCCGTCACTGGTGATCCAGGGCTCCCGATCATCGCCGAGGCGCAGCGGATCGACATCCGTGGCCGGCGCCGCATTCACCGGAATGCCCATGTTCACCGGCGTATTCCAGCCGCCGGTTTCCCGATCGAACGTGGCGATGTAGAGGTCTTTCGGGTCACCGGGCGCGACCGCAAGATCTTCGCGGGCGCTGCAATACACCATGGTGCCGTCGTCGGCAAACGAGAGCTCCCCTTCGGCCCACATCGTGTTGATGGGTCCGCCGAAGTTGTGCACCGCGCGCTCCACCCAGTTCTGTCCCTGCGCCCAGGCGACGTTCGGACTGCCGACCGCCGCCACAATCGCCAGCGCACATACACACCCTCGAACTCTTGCGACACGTCTTGACATCGTTCTTGCTCCTTGGGCAGTGTCGGGCTGAGCACTCCCACGGCTATCGGTTCCCACCCGAGAGTATCAGCCATGGTCGCCTCACAATCGAAACAGCTCATACAGTCGATCGGCAATCCCCTCGCGGTCCAGGGAGGTGGCATTCGCGAGCACAGCAATACCGAGCCCCTGGGCCGGGTAAAGTCTGAAGATGGTGGCGAATCCCGGACCAGCCCCCGTGTGCTGATACATGTTCCCGGTCGGCGAGGGAAACACCCACCACCCGAGGCCGTGCTGCATGCCGGCGCGTCGATGCGACAACGGCGCCACGTCGCTCCGGCCGGCCGGCACCCAGCCATCCTCGAGCATGGCGCGGACCGGCGCCGGTGACAACACCGGGCGTCCCTCGAGACGCCCCTCGTGGAGAAAGGCACGCAGGAGCTTCGTGGCGTCGGCGACCGACCCGATGGCGCCGCCATAGGCGTTGGCGTCGAGGAAAAACGGCTCGAACCACATTCTCGGGTCGTCGAACTCGCGGATGTAGGGGTCCAGGTGTCCGATGCCCGGAATCAGAAACGTCTGGAAGTCCAGGAGTGGGTGGAACCCCGCCGCCAGGTGCTCTCGCATTGTCCCGGTGATCTCGAAACCGGTGCGGTCCATGCCGAGTGGTCTCAGAATACGTTCGACCACGTAGTCCTCGTACCGACGACCGGACCTCGCGGCGATGAGCTCTCCCAGCACCAGGTAGCCATAGTTGGAGTAGTAGCCCCGCTGACCGGGCCGAGCGCGGAGTGTCGAGTACTGCCCGAAGCTTTCGGCGAGGAGCTCGCTCGCCTGCCGCCCGTCCGTCCCTTCCGCATGCGTCCACTGCAGGACCTCAGCGCGCAGGTTCCGGAGCCCGGCGCTGTGGTTCAACAGATGCTCCACCCGGACGGGACCCGCCGGTTCCCCAGAATAGGTCGGCGCGAAGAACGGGAGATGCTCGCGCACGTCGTCTGACCGGTCGAGACGCCCCTGCTCTTCGAGCTGCAGGACGGCGAGAGCGGTGAGCAGCTTCGTCAGCGACCACCATTTGTACACGGTGTCCGCTGTCGCCCGCTCTCCGGCGGGAGTATCGGCGAATCCGAAGCTCCTTTGATAGACGACGTCGTCTCCCTGCACGACGGCCGCCGACAGGCCCGGCGGGTTCTCAGAGGCCACGAGACGCTCGAAGAACGCGTCCATCTCCGCGATGCTCGACACGGACGTCGGCGTAACGGGGGCGCGCGGGACGTTCGTGAGCAGGATGGCGACGACGAGCAGAAACAACAGCAGGACCGCGGTGAGCGCCACCCCGACGCGGCGAATGGTCAGGAGGGTCGGTGGAATAGCGCCAGGCCGCGGCCAGGACCGAATCCGCATGTCCATGGAGACTACGTCGCCCGCCCCGAGCGAGCAACCCGCTTCATGCCGCGGGAGACGCGCGTCTAGCCCCGCCCCCGAAGGGCAGGAACCGGTTGGTTCGGCGCATGTACTGCCGGTAATCGTCGCCGAAGTGTTCGACGAGCACCTTCTCCTCGTGCGGGACCCGAACGACAGCCACCAAGGCCATCATCGCAACCCACCAGCCTCCCACAAGCCAGTTGTCCGTGAAGAGGACAAACGCAATACCCCAAAGAAAGAATCCTCCATACATCGGATGGCGGACGTGGGAATAGGGACCGCTCGTGGCCAGCTTCATGTCGTCGAAGGTGACGATATGTTTCGCTCCGGCGGTCCCGATCGTCGCGAACACCCAGATGAGAAAGGCGCTGACCGCCAGAGAGGCGCCGAAGCCGGACCATCGGACGACGTCGGACAAACCAAGCATCGTCCACGGCCGGTCGGCGGACGAGAGATAGTCAGACGTCGCAACGACAAGTCCCACGACGAGCGGTATGACTCCGAGCAGGTAGACCGGTGACTCTCTCCATTGACGTCCCTTCGGCTCGCCCAACTGCAGCCCGGCGAACAGGCCCCGCACTAGCAACACCCCCAGGAATTCGACGACGAAGGCCCCTCTCATGAAGCCATCGATCCCATCGGACATGGTCAAAAGCTATCATGTATTTTTGATTACTCAAAATAAATTATTCTTATAAGCAAAACTACGAATCCTCTCCCCAGCCTCGCATTGATGTCGACCCGCCCAACCGGCATGCTCGACCCGACGTATGCAGTCGAGAGACAATCCCATGCGACGGGCGACCATTCCTCGTCGCCGGAGAAGGCAATGAGTAGGCAGTGAAACACCAGCGGCGATTCGCGGTCGCGTGCCTTGGCGCGGTGTTGACGGTCTCGACCGCCACGCTGGGTCAGGAGCCGCCGTTCGACCTCGACGCCACCCTGGCCAGGGTCGGCGCGCAACTGGAGCGTCGCTACGAGCGGGCGCAGCGCATCGTCTCGACCGAAACGGTGTCGGTCCGGTCGTTCACGCACGAGATGCGGTCGAACGGACGGCCGCGACGACTCGTATACGAGCGGCGGCTGGACTGGCGCACGGCGGAAGACGGCGCACCCGTCGTGATGGTGTTTCGCGAGCTCCGGTCGGTCAACGGACGCCCGCCGAAACAGGCCGACCTGGACGCCTGCCTCACGCCGTTGTCCGAGGTGGACGACCCGCTCTGGGTGCTCTTGCCGGCGCGACAGGCCGAATTCGAATACTCCCTGGGCGAGCTGGAACGGATCGACGGCCGGCTGGCGGCTCGACTCGAGTATGTGCCACGGGAGCGCGCGGAGGCAGAGATCGGCTGGGAGGAGGACTGTGTGTCCATCTCACTCCCGGGGTGGTACCGCGGCGAGGCCTGGGTCGACGTCGCAACCGGTGACGTGATGCGGCTCGACGAGCATCTACGGAAGCGAGTGGAATTCCGCGAGCCCCAGGATCGTCCGCCGGCGCGTCCGGGGACGATCGCGTTGGAACGGTCAGACCTGACCATCCGGTATCGACCGGTCGCTTTCGAGAACCCGACCGAGACGTTGATGCTGCCAGACACCATCGAACGCAGTTGGACCATCCGCGGAGGTGGCTTTGTGCCGCGCTACTTTCGTACGCAGGAGTTCTCCGACCACCGCCGATTCGTCACTTCGGGTCGTCTGGTGAGCGATGAGCCTGGACGCGAATAGGCCGGGTCGGGTTCCGATAGCTCGCGCGGGTTGAGGGCCTCCAGGCGTCGATGGAGATAGCGCCGGTCGGCGACCTGTGGATGCCGGCCCGCGCGACGACCGGACCTGCGAAAGGCAACAGGGTGAACTTGGGAGCGTCCCGACCGTCAGGAGGAGAAACCACAGTCAGACAGCCGACCCACACCACCGCAGAGTAGACCGCGTCGGGATGGGCCGCGTCGACTACGGGGCTGTTGCGGGCGACCCCGCGCGGGTCACCCACTCTCCGAGCCGCATGACCTGGTCGATCTCCAGCGTGTTCCGAATATCGACCAAGGGATCGGCGTTGAGCACGACAAGGTCGGCGACCTTGCCGGCTTCGAGGGTCCCGAAGTCGGCCTCACCCACCGGGGGCAGCTGCGCCGCCCCAGTGGCCGTCGCCGCCACGAGCGCCTGCATCGGGGTCAAGCCGGCCTCGACATACATCTCCATCTCGTGGTGCATACCCCACCCGAACGGCACGTTCGCAGTGCCGGCGTCGTTGCCCAGCGCGACCTGGATACCGGCATCGTGGATCGTCTTGACGAAGTCCTGCAGCTGTCGGAACGCGGCCTTGCGGTTTTCGAATTCTGGAGCGTCGACGACGGCAGCCCTAGTCTCGGGGTCGTCCCAGCGGGCCAGCGCGTCCGGATTGAAGGCGGCCCGCAACCCAGGGTCATCCAGCAACTCCGGGTGCTCGGCGAAGTGCCAGCCGTTCTGGACAATCGAGAGGGTGGGGGTAAAGGCCACGTCGTGTTCGAGAGCGAGTTGCAGGAACTCTGGCGAGGGTTCGGGGTCGTCAACCGGAGCCCCGCCTCCAGGCCCGAAGGTCAACACGGTGGTGTGCAGAAAGTCCCGTAACCCGGCCTCGATTAACTGTCTGGCCTCGTCTTCGCCATCGATGTGGGCGACGGGCACCGCCCCGTTCTGGATCGCTTCGTCGACAATCGCCGTCCGCATCTCGGCCGTAATCTGCAGACCGGGCTCCGGCATCTCGGTGACCCACATTTTGATGAAATGCACGCCAAGTGCGACCTGGTCCCGGACCAGCGCGCGCGCCTCGTCTTCGGTCGCCGGCGCATTGCGACCAGCCGCGTTGAAACCGTTGGGATGCGAAAAGCCGAGACCGGCGGTGTAGGCGCGGGTGAATCCCGGTCGACCGGCATTGGCCTCGAGCAAGAATGCGACCGCCTCTGGTGAATCGCTGCCGATACTCCGTCCCGTCGTCACACCGTAGGAGAGCTGGGTTTGAAATTGACGTTCAATCTCTGCCGGCCCACCGCGATAGTGAACGTGCAAGTTCACGAGCCCAGGGATGATCGTCTTGCCGGTGACGTCAATCACCTCAGCCCCGGCGGGAACTGCCGTGGCCGCCCGAGTGCCGGCACTCGCTATCCGTCCATCACGGATCACCACGACCGAATCCGCCACCGGCGCCGAACCGGTGCCGTCTATCAACTGGGCCCCGACCAGCGCGAGTCCGCCGGGCTCAACGACCGGAGCAGCGCTCTCGGCACAACCGGTCAGGACCAGGGCCATCCCAAGGGTCACTGCACGAAGTCGTCTCATAAAGAACCTCTCTCGGTGCGACGCGGGACATGCCCGGCGTCCGCTACGGTCGGACGCGCACGTATTTTTGCAGTCGGCGCGGAGCCGGCTCGCCACCATAGATGTTCCCGTGGCGATCGACCGCCACGAACTCGGCCCCGTTGCCGACCGTGCTGCGTGGGTCACCCCACGGGTAGAGAATGAACTCCGTCACCCAGCCGGTCGCCACTTCTCCGATACGAATCCCCATCTCCCAGCCAGGGTTCTGCACGTCGTCCGACTCAGAGTCCGCCACGAAGATTCTGCCGGTGCGGTCGAAAAAGATGCCGCTGGGCCGCCCGAACTGGGTCCACTGCGCCAGGAACTCCCCCTCCTGGTCAAAAATCTGGATGCGGTTGTTCGACCGGTCACCGACGTAGATCTTGCCGTCGTTGTCCATCGCGATGGCATGGAGGTTCCGAAACTCCCCCGGTCCGTAACCGGTCTTGCCCCACGACTTGATGAACGTCCCGTCGGATGAAAACTTCACGACGCGGTTGTTGGTGGTGTCGCCGTGCCCGTCGGCCACGAAGATATCGCCGTTGTCAGCCACGACCACCGCGGCCGGGGCGTTGAAGCTATTGTTGCCGAGTCCTGCCTTGCCCGGAGTGCCCAGGGTCATCAGCACCTCGCCGGTAGGGCTGAACTTGATGACCTGGTGCCCACGCGTCCCCTCGGGCGTGCGCGCCTCAGACACCGCGTCGGTCACCCAGACATTCCCGTCGTTATCGACGTCGATCCCATGCGGCCAGATGAAGAGGCCACCTCCGAAGCTCTCGACGACCTCCCCGTCCTGATTGAATTTCAGCACCGAGTCGAGATCGGAGTCGAGACACTCGTTCCCGAATCGATTGGGCGCACTCGCGTCGCACCGAATAACGGCCCAGAGATGCTCGCCGTCCGGATCGATCGTGACCTGCCCGACAGCGCCCATCGTGCGACCGCCGGGCAGACTGGCCCAACTCTCGACCTGCCGATAGGGATTCGGGAGTACCTGCGCTGACACGGTAGAGACGGCCAGCATGAGCCCCAAGGCGACGGCCGCTGCGTGAAAGACTGTTCTCGACATGACTCAACCTCGCTTCACGTAATCCGGCCCCGACCGGAACATTCGCTTCGAAAGTCCGCCAATCATACTTCTCTCGAGCCGAAGACGCCCGTCCACCCCACCGAGCGGTACAATGTGGCCCGGAGCGACACCTCGCCCCACCCCTGTGGAGAATCCCTCATGAGCACGCTGCCGTCCTGTTTCGCACGGTCCACCGTGGCCCTTGTCAGCTTGACGTGCATGTCGCTCGCTGCGCCCAGCCAGGCGCAGCCCCCGATCGTCCAACCTGGAGCTCCCGGCGAACCCAGTCGGCTCATCTCGTCGACCGAGGCCTCGGATCTCGCGGGGATCGAGTTCACCGACGCCGACGTGAAGTTCATGCAAGGGATGATCTCCCACCACGCCCAGGCAACCGAGATGACCCAGTTCCTCGCGACGCGAAGCAACAACGACGCAATGCAGCGGCTGGCTCAACGCATCGAGATCTCACAAGAAGACGAGATCGCGATGATGCAGGAGTGGCTCCGTGCACGCGGGCAAACGGTGACCGCTGCGGACGCGCACCATGCCTCGGGCTGGGAACCGATGCCGGGGATGTTGACGGCTGACGAGATGGACCAGCTCGAGCAGGCCCAAGCGGGCGAATTCGATCGGCTGTTCCTCCGGCTGATGATCGCGCACCATCGGGGCGCGTTGACCATGGTCGACACCCTGCTCTCGCAACGCGGGGCGGCGCAGGATTCACTGCTGTTCGGATTCACCTCAGACATCACCTCCGACCAGAGCATGGAGATCGATCGGATGGACGGCATGCTGGCTGAGCTGTCGCCCGACCCTCGAGTTCAGCTCGCGGCCGGTTTCCACGATGCCGGGCAAGCGGCGTGGAACATGGCGTTGATCGCCACGCGTCCGAAACCGGACGGTTTTCATGATCCCAACCTGCCGGCGGGCCGGCCGACGCCGACCGAGCCCGGATCGGGGGCGGAGTCGACCGAGCCAAGCGAGGAGGACGTCCCGGAGGAGGAGGATACGGACGAACCGGCGCGGAGCGGTCTGCTCAACTTCGCGAACACCGATCTCGCGTTTTCCGGAGACGTGCTGTTTGAAGGCAACTACCACGGGTTCAGCGCCTATCGCGTCGAGACCCCGGTGTCTCCCCAGCTGGTCAGCTCAGTGGTGTGCCCGGGGGGCCAGGGAGATGTGTCGGTGGTCGGGGACCTCCTGATCATGTCCGTAGAGCAGACCCGGGGGCGGCTCGACTGCGGGTTGCAGGGCGTCGCGGAGCCGGTGAGCAATGAGCGCTTCCGGGGGATACGGATCTTCGATGTCAGCGACATCCGGTTGCCGAGGCAAGTCGCCGCGGTGCAAACCTGCCGTGGCTCGCATACGCATACGGTGGTGACGGACCCCGACGACGAAGGCAACATCTACGTGTATGGGTCGGGAACGAGCTCGGTGCGCCCCGGAGAGGAGCTCGACGGCTGTTCGGACGGGGCTCCGGTCGAGAACCCGGAAACGGCCCTCTTCAGAATCGACGTCATCGAGATTCCGCTGACCCGCCCCGAGGAGGCGCGCGTGGTCGCCCGACCCTACGTCTTCCGCGACTCGGAGTCCGGGGCGATCGCCGGGCTGTGGGACGGCGGCGACCATGGGCCCGGGACACAGCGCACGCGAGCGACCAACCAGTGCCACGACATCACCGCCTATCCGGAGATCGGTCTGGCCGCGGGTGCATGCTCGGGCAACGGCATCCTGTTCGACATTTCCGACCCGATCAATCCGGTCCGGCTTGATGAAGTCGTGGACCCCGGCTTCGCCTACTGGCACTCGGCCACGTTCAACAACGACGGTACGAAGGTGATCTTCACCGACGAGTGGGGGGGCGGTGGGCGGGCCCGATGTCGCGCGTCAGACCCGCGCGACTGGGGTGCGGACGCTATTTTCGACATCGTCGACGGCAAGCTGCAGTTCCGCAGCCACTACAAACTGCCGGCCCCGCAGACCGAACAAGAGAACTGCGTCGCGCACAACGGCTCCCTGGTGCCGGTGCCGGGGCGCGACATCTTTGTGCAGGCGTGGTACCAGGGAGGCATTTCGGTCATCGATTTCACCGATTCCTCGAATCCCGTCGAGATCGCCTTTTTCGACCGGGGCCCTCTCGACCCGGACGAGATCATCTTGGCCGGGTACTGGTCCGCGTATTGGTACCGAGGCTTTATCTACGGTACCGAGATTGCCAGGGGTCTCGACGTGCTGGAGTTGCTGCCGAGCGACTTTTTGACGCGTGATGAGATCGCCGCCGCCTCTCAGGTGGCCCCGGAGACCTTTAACGCGCAGCAGCAGCGGCGCATCGAGTGGTCGCCGCGCCCCGTCATCGCGAGAGCCTACCTCGACCAACTCGGCCGAGACGACGCCATCGCCGCGGAGCGTCGTCAGGCGTTGTCAGACTTACTGGATCGAACGGATCAGGTGTTGGTCGACGGCACCCCAGACGCCGCGCTGGCGGGACAACTCGACACGGCGGCCGCGTCACTCGATCTCGACCGCGGTGAGACCGGTGGTCGGACCCAGAGCCGACTCCGAGCCCTTTCAGAGACCCTGTCGGATCTGGCCGAACGACTGCGGTGAGGCCGCCCTCCGTCAGCGCCCGCTCCGGGCCGTCAAGGCGCAGCGGACGACAGCAACCGCTATCTGGCCCGAACCCGCGCGTCACTCGGTTGGAGTGTCGCGGTTGATCGTCCGGTGCTTGATGCGCCACCCGTCCGGGGTTCGCACGAACTCATCATCGTAGTAGCCGGTGAACAGCATCGTCGCCGGACGGGTCGTCACATCCAGGAGGATGTAATACGCACGGCCCTTCGCCCCATCCGGGGTCGCCGTGATGAGGTAGCTCCCCGTCCGATGGCGTCGTCCCACATCGCCGCTCTGGCCCTGATACCGCTGGACGCGCTCGGCGCGGAGGGCCGCCATCCCCTGAATGCTGCTCCCATCGGCTCGCACGATCGTGCCGTCTTCGGAAAACGCGGACACAAACAGTTCGGCGTCTCGAAAATCACTTCCCTGACTGTAGCGGGCGTACAGGGCCTCGATTTCGCCATAGTCCTGACCGGTCAACGTATCCGAGCCCGTGTCTCGGGACTGAGCCGACACCCACCCCAATCCCGCGACGACCACTACAGCGACCGCCACCAATATTCGTATCTTCGACATGTTTGCTCCTCGTCCATCGGGACACCGATGCGTTTTGGGGGCACTCCCCGAGACCGTCGCCGTCGCGTGTCTCCGTGCTCACCCCTTGACCAAAAACCCTTTTTTTTCGAGCACGTCGCGGACGCGATCCCGGAGCTCGCCTTGTACTTCCACCCCGTCATCCAGGACAGCCCCACCTGTACCACACGATCGTTTCAGCTCGCCGCACAACGACTTCAGAAACGCGGCGTTCCGTGGCAGACCGTAGACGACGGTCACCGTCTTGCCCCCACGACCCTTCTTTTCCATCCGCAGCTTCGCGACGACACGCGTCTGAACCGGCTCGTTGGCGGCGCGCCCACGACTACACTTGCAGTCGCCCCGCGGCCAGCCGCAGCCAGTACACACACCGCCGGTATCCGTGGAGTAGACGAGGCGCGTGTTGCTCCTGACGCTCATCGAATACTCATTATGACGCGGCACTTACTGCTCGCGACACGTAGCCGGTCGTCAGACCGCCCCCTGGCGGGTCTACAGACCCCGCGGCTCCGGACACGTCCTGAAGCGCGAGGATTGAGTCAGTTCCTGACCGGTGTAGAATTGGCGCTCTGCGGCGAGCGATAGCGACTCCATCGGACATTCCCCCGTGACTCCACACACGACCCTGGAGACCCTATTGCGACGAGACCGGGTGCTCGTCACCGTGGGTCTCGTCGCGGTGGCGGCGCTCGGCTGGACCTACATGCTGTATCTGGCTCGAGGCATGTCTGGCATGGCCATGGGTACCGACATGGCCATGCCGCAGATGCAGGCGTGGGGCGTGGTCGACCTGACGCTGCTGTTCGTGATGTGGGCCGTCATGATGGTGGCGATGATGGTGCCCTCGGCCTCGCCGCTCATATTGATGTTGGCGGCCGCCAACAGAAAACGTCGCGAGCGAGATGATCCGCTGGTCTCGACCGGTCTGTTTCTGGCTGGGTATCTGCTGGTCTGGACCGCCTTCAGCGCCGTGGCGACCGCCGCCCAGTGGGGGCTGCACGCAACCGCGTTGCTCTCACCCGCCATGGTCGGCACCAGCCCGGTGCTGGGGGGACTTCTGCTGATATCGGCCGGCCTGTTTCAATTCACGTCGCTCAAGCGGGCGTGTCTCGCACACTGCCGGTCGCCGCTGGGATTCGTGATGGGTCACTGGCGCGACGGTCGTGTCGGCGCCCTGCGGATGGGGCTCGAGCACGGGCTTTATTGCGTCGGCTGCTGCTGGATCCTGATGGCGTTGCTATTCGTCGCCGGAGTCATGAACCTGGTCTGGGTCGCGGCGATCAGCCTGTTCGTGCTGGCCGAGAAGGTACTGCCTCGCGGTGGGTTTGTCGGCCGACTTGGTGGAACCGTGCTGCTCGTAACCGGACTGGTCATGTTGACCTAGGTTTTCCGACGAGGCGCCCGTCTGGCGGTGTTGCTCATCAGTCATAGCCCACCTGGCTGGGGCAATTATTCAGACGAGGCTGCGCCCCGAACCCCACGCCGGCCCTCGCGGGGACCCCCTTCGCCCCACTCCGGGCCGGCGGGGCGGGCATTGTCGCCCGCCCGTGCCTGCCGGCGAGTCACACTGGGGCGGGTGGTGGGAGCGGGCGTCTCGATCCGCGAACCGTCGGAGACGAGCCGAGGGATCGCGCCGCCGCCGGCGAGGACCGTGCGCGGGCGCGGAGTTTTAGCGCCGGGTCTGGGATCACCCACGCGTCCGCTTTTCCCCGGGTGCCGGGAGCAGGCACTCCGCTAGCCCGCGCGAAGCGCCCCGAAAGCCAAGGCGAGGAGGGTTCGCTCGCCGACCGGTTCGCGGATCGAGATGCCCGCTCCCGCCGAACGAGCCCTGGCGCGTGTGACCATCCCGCCACCTGCCGGGCGGCGACTCACGACAGAACGTCGCCGCGGCCGAGACGTTTCCTCAGGAGACGAACGCCTCGCCAGAAAACTCCTCGGGCGTTTTTCATCAACCTAGCCTAGTGTCCTGTCAGTGCGGTCGTATACTCTGAGCGCATGGCCATCAAGCAGTCGCCGTCGACCACTCTCTCGAGCTACGGGCGCATGGTCAGGTGGTGTCTCGTCGCAGTGTTCGTCCTCGCGGGCGCTGGCGCTTGGCCCCCCGACGCAACGGCACAAGTGCAGGCCACGGCTCGGCCCGGCGCGACGCCGCCCTGGACCAAGGGAATCTTGCCGATCTCGCCGGAGAGCTACTACCACGCCATCGAGTGCGGCACGCAGGGTGGAGACGACCCGCCGTGCGTATTCTGGGACACGGGGCTCTGCCAGAACGACGACTTCACCCTAGCCGCCTACAGTGCCTACAAGCAGGTGGCGTACGAAGTGTGGGTCGCGGTGCAGAAGGGGCAGCCGGCGCCTCAGCCCGACTTCCAGGCGGCCCGGCGCACGCGCGTGACCATCAGCGCCACTCCGGTCGCGGGGGCGGAGAATCCGCTGACCGATCTCGTCCTCATCCGAGGCGGCGAGCCCGTCCTCTCCGTCGATCGGTCCGTGAGGGACGGCAGCGGCCGTGCCACCTTTAACTACCCCGCCTGGGCCCCCACGGCTGCCGTCACGCTCGAGCTGGTCGGCGAAGCCCGCACGATCTCCTGCGTGATAGAGCCCGCGGTGCTGCAGCAGTTTCGATGAGCTTAGGACCTGATCAGGAATAGGTTGATCATTCTGGACGTCGAGGCGCCCGTGCGGCAAGGCGTGAGGAGTGCACATACCGGGAGTATGTAAGCGACGAACAACGCAGCCGGACTGGATGCATCGGTGGTCAGAATGGTCAAGTTATTCCTGACCGGGTCCTAACTAAGATCGTTTACCGACAGGGTATGAGCACGTTGCGCGACACGGCCGCGGTGACCGGTGTCGGGGAAACCCGCTACACACGCGGGACCGAGAAGAGCGCGCTCCGACTCACCCTGGAAGCGTCGCTCGCCGCCGTTACGGATGCGGGACTGACGCCGCGCGACATCGACGGCATCGTCGCCTACGCCAGTGGCGCCGTCGTCGCTGAAGACCTGCTGACCAACTTCGGCAGCGAAGATTTTCGCTTCTCGGCCACCGCCCCCATGGGTGGAGCGAGTGCAGTGGCGGCGCTGCAGTGCGCGGCGATGGCGGTCAACACCGGCGTCGCCACGCACGTGCTGGTCCCGCTGGGACGAGACGGCTATTCAGGGACTCGAATCAACCGGCGCGTGGGACAGATGCGGCAGTTCCGGGTCGTGTCGGAGTTCGAAGCCCCCGTGGGCGCCAACGCGCCGGCGCAGTACTACGCGCCGATGGCCCGACGCCACATGGAGCTCTACGGCACGACCAGCGAGCAGTTCGCCGAGGTCGCGCTGACGATGCGCCGCCACGCCGCGCTGAACGACAATGCGTTGATGCGAACGCCGATCACCGTGGCCGACCACCACGCGTCGCGGATGATCGCCGACCCGTTCCGGTTGCTGGACTGTTGCCTTGAGAGCGACGGCGGCGCCGCGGTCGTGGTCAGCGGGACCGAACGGGCTGCGGACATGGCGCAACCACCAATCCTTCTGTCGGGAATGGGTGTGGGCCACCCCGATTCCCCGAGCGCGATCACCCAGCGCCCGGACATGACCCGCCTCGGTCTCGCCAAGGCCGCCCCCCGCGTGTTCGAGATGGCGGGCGTCACCCACGACGACATCGACGTGGCCGAGATCTACGACTGCTTCACCTACACGGTCATCTGCCAGCTTGAGGACCTCGGGTTTTGCGCGAAGGGCGAGGGCGGAGCGTTTGTCGAGGAGGGCCGGATCGGCCTCGGGGGCGCATTGCCGACCAACACCCATGGCGGGCTGTTGTCGCAGGCGCATGTGGCCGGCCTCAACCACGTCGTCGAACTGGTTCGCCAGCTTCGGGGCGACACCGGGGCCCGCCAAGTCGACGGGGCCGACGTCGGACTCGTGACGGGGTATGGCGATCTGGGTGACGGCTCGATCGCGATCATGCGGCGCCAATGACCCAACGCGACTGCGAGGCGCCCCTACCCGTGCCGGTGCCGACCGCCGAGAGTCGCCCCTACTGGGATGGCCTCAGGGCGCATCGGCTCGTCCTCCAGCGTTGCGCCGCCTGCAAGCGGCCGCGTCACTATCCGCGACCGATGTGCGCCGACTGCTTCTCGCTCGATCACGAGTGGTTCGAGGCCTCCGAGCACGGCCTGGTGCACAGTTGGACCGTGTGTCACCACGCATTCCACCGTGGCTTCAAGTCCGATACGCCCTACGTGCTGCTGACGGTCGACCTCGCGGACGGCGTCCGCATGGTGGCACCACTGGTCGAGCCTGACGCAAGTCAGCTCTCACTCGGGCTTGAAGTCATACTCGACTACCTGGATGTGAGCGACGACGTCACCGTACCGAGGTTTCGTATTCATGACTGAGACAACTGGACCACACGAAACGGCTGGGTTGATCACCCCAGAGATTCGGCAGTGGATCGGGCGTTCGGATGCCCCGCAACGGCTCGAGGTGACCCGACGCGACATCGTGAAGTACGCGATCGCCACCCAACAACGGCTGGACAAGTACCGGCGGGGCGACGAGGCACCGCCCATGTTCCTCTTCAACGCGCATCAGCCGCTGGTCGACCTCGAGGCGCTCCGTCCGGACGGCCTGACGGTGGACCCTTTGCTCCCAGCACTGCCGTTGACGCGGGTGATGGCCGGCGGGGTCACGAACAGATACCACCGCCCGGTCAGGGCCGGAGACGTCCTGGTCTTGACCCGGACGCTCACGGACATCTACGAGAAGCAGGGGGCCTCCGGACCCCTCATTTTCGTGACCTACGCCGTGCGGGTCGAAACCGAGGCCGGCGAGCTGGTGATGGAAGAGACACGACGTAGAATTTTTCGATAGCGGAGCAGGACAGGGAGTCACCGATGCCTACACTCAGCACCGTCACGGTCGGCACCCACCTCGACGAACGGACGCACGAACCGTCGATGGTGTCGCTGTTCCTCTACAACGCCGCGATCTGGAATCCACATCGCATTCATTTCGACGCGGACTATACAACCCGGATCGAGAAGCACCCCGGCATTGTGGTGGACGGGCCACTGCAAGGCGACTGGCTGTCGCAAGCTGTGACGGAGTGGCTCGGCGACGACGGTGAGCTCGTCGAGTTCGAGTACTCGAACCGCCGGGCTGCGTATCTGGGCGAGCCTCTGCGCGCCGGGGGCGAGGTGGTCGAAGTAGACCGGCACACCGGAACCGTCACGCTGCAGATCTACGTCAAGAACGCGGACGACACCGTGATTTCGCCCGGACGTGCCGTGGTACGGCTAGCGCGCTAGCGACGCGGGCGGGGGGCCGACGCGCTCTTGCGCTGGGGTCGGTAGCCGGTCCCAGATGCGTGGCGCGATTGCCGCTTGGCCGGCTTCTCCGGCGCCACGCTCGGGACGGTGTGGACGTACTCTCCGGCCAACTGCTGATTGGCGTGCTGGCGCCGCCGGACGACCGCCTCGCGGGGCGGCGTGGCGGGAATCAAGGCGTCGCAACCGCTCCCGATCAGGTCGCCCCGCCCGGCCTTGAGCAGCGCTCGCCGAACCTCCACGTAGTTCTCGGGCTTGAAGAACTGCATCAGCGCCCGTTGTAGCTTGCGGTCGCGCAGATGCTTGGCGATGAAGACCGGCTTTTTGGTGAACGGATCGATACCCGTGTGATACATCGCCGTGGCGACGTCAAACGGGGCCGGAATAAAGTCCTGGACCTGGTCCGGTCGGTAGCCTCCGCGCTTGAGGAAGACGGCGAGGTCGATCATCGCGTTGAGATCGCTGCCCGGATGGCTCGCGATGAAGTAGGGCACGATGTACTGCTTCTTCCCAGCCTTCTTCGACTCGGTCACGAACCTCTCGGCGAACCGCTCGAAGTCGTCGCCCGAGGGCTTGCGCATCCGCGCCAGCACCTCCGGGTCGGTGTGCTCCGGCGCCACCTTCAGATGACCACCCACGTGATGACGCGTGAGTTCCTGGATGTAGCGTGGTGAGCGTTGCGCCAGGTCCATCCGGAGCCCGCTCGCCACGAGCACCTTCTTCACGCCTGGTGTCTGCCGGGCCTCCGTCATCACCTCGATGAGCGGGTCGTGGTTCGTCCCGAGCAGCTTACAGATGGTCGGATGCACACAGGACTGGCGGCGGCAGATCGCCTCGACCTCCGGTTTGGTGCATTTCATCTCGTACATGTTCGCGGTGGGGCCGCCGATGTCGCTGACCGTCCCCTTGAACTCCGGGTCGCGCGCCAGCTCGCGGACCTCGTCGAGAATCGATTGCTTGCTCCGTGACTGGATGATTCGTCCCTGGTGCGTGGTAATCGAGCAGAACGTGCACCCGCCGAAACAACCGCGCATGATCGTGACCGAGTCCTTGATCATCTCGAAAGCCGGGATCGGCTCCGTATAGGTCGGGTGTGGCCGCCGGGTGTAGGGCAGCCCGTAGACCCGGTCCATGGCGGGCTGCGAGATCGGCAGTGCCGGACGGTTACAGACGATCGTCCGGCGGCCGTGACGCTGCACCAACCGCCGCGCGTTGTA
>Ga0310121_10002559_pt1 | contig 17147 bp, 14 predicted proteins | sample CB27_Tmax_986_MG_FD_203504 | JGI IMG/M metagenome (GOLD analysis project Ga0310121, IMG submission 203504) | Marine microbial communities from Western Arctic Ocean, Canada - CB27_Tmax_986 | ecosystem: Environmental > Aquatic > Marine > Oceanic | place: Canada: Western Arctic Ocean | collected...
TAATGAGTTGCCAGTAATTCTTCTTGGTAAAATTTTTCCTTGCTCATTTAAAAAACGCATTAAAAATTCAGGATCTTTATAATCAATATAATCAATTCCCATTTTTTTAAAACGGCAATATTTATCTTGTTGTCTTAATTCAATATCTACTGGAGCTAAATATTTGATGTCTGTTTTATTTCCCATGATTATTCTGCTATTTCGTTAGTGCTTAATTTCTTTTTCCTTCTATCAGCATAAGCTAAAGAAAATTTCTCTAATTTTACTGTTTGCCATCTAATAACACGATCTTCTCTTTTGAATTCAACTTCAAAGTTGTTAATCATTTGTCCGTCAGCTTGAAATTCAATTAGGTAATAGAAGCCAGTTTTTTTCTTTTGGATTGCATATTTTAATTTCTTCAATCCCCAATTTTCTTCATTGGTAATTTTTCCTTTGTTAGCTTTAATTTGGTCAACAAATTTCTTTACTGTTTCCTTTACCTGATCTTCAGATAAAACGGGATTCATAATGAAAACAGTTTCGTAAGTAGTCATCTTTGTTTTGTTTTAGTTAATAATTTTTACGGGCGGCAAATTTAGAAAAACTATCTATATAATGCAAATGCAATTCTTTTTTTAATTTGAATTATATTTTGTCCTTGATTTTAATAGAAATGTTAGTTTTGTCTTTCGTTTTGAAATTGAATAATAATGAGTAATTTTATTGTTTCTGCAAGAAAGTACCGTCCGTCAATATTTGATGCTATTATTGGGCAATTCTCTATTACTGCAACCCTAAAAAACGCAATAAAAAGCAATCAACTAGCGCAATCTTTTTTGTTTTGCGGACCAAGAGGTGTTGGAAAAACATCTTGTGCACGTATTTTAGCTAAGACAATTAATTGCGAAAATATTACTGATAATATTGAGGCATGCAATGAGTGTGCTTCATGCAAATCCTTTAATGAAAATGCTTCATTTAATGTGCATGAGCTAGATGCTGCATCTAATAATTCGGTTGACGATATCAGAAAATTAGTGGATCAAGTTAGATTTGCACCACAAGTGGGAGCTTATAATATCTATATTATTGATGAGGTACATATGTTATCAGCTCAAGCATTTAATGCTTTTCTGAAAACTTTAGAAGAACCACCAAAGCACGCTAAGTTTATTTTGGCAACCACTGAAAAACATAAAATTATTCCTACTATTTTATCCAGATGTCAAATTTTTGATTTCAAAAGAGTCGGAATCACTGATATTTCAAATCATTTAGGATTTGTTGCAAAAAGTGAAGGGATAAATGCTGAGCAAGAAGCCTTACATTTAATCGCACAAAAGTCGGATGGCGCTATGCGTGATTCATTGTCACTTTTTGATAGATTAGTAAGTTTTTCGGAAAAAGAACTTACTTATCAAGGGGTTATTGAGCATTTGAATATCTTGGATTATGACTATTATTTTAAGGTTACTAATGCGCTCTTGAAAAATGATATCAGTGCTTTGTTGAATTTATTCAATGAAATTCTTGATAATGGTTTTGATGGACATCATTTTATTAATGGTCTAGCTGAGCATTTAAGGGATATATTGGTTGCAAAAGATGAGAGCACACTTAAATTATTAGAAAAAGGAGATGCTTTGCAGCAGAGATATCTTGAACAGTCAAAAGCTTGTGCGATTAATTTTTTAATTTCAGCCTTAAATTTATGTAATGAATGTGATGTGCAATATAAAACATCAAACAATAAACGATTGCTAGTTGAGTTATCGTTAATGCGAATTTCTTCAATAGGACATCAAATGGCTGAAAAAAAAAGCCCTAAAAGTTTTGTAGTTTCTGGAAATCATAAGAAAGTTGATGTTTCTGTTGAAACAACGCATAAGATAGTTGAAAAAGAAGATGAAACTGTTGAGAATCACAAAAAAGCTGAAAAGTCTACAGGAATTGAAAAAGAAGATTTTGCTCCAAAACCAATTTCTAGAATTTCGTTATCAGCCAAAAAGAAATCAAAAACAATTTCTATTTCAGCAGCTTTTGATCAGTTAAATCAAAAGAAAGAAGAGGAAATAGAGATATCAAGATTAAGGAAAACCGATTTTTCAGCAACTCAAATGCTGAAAATTTGGAAGGAAGTAATTACATTTGTAAAGCAAAAAGGAAAATCTAATTTAGGTATTACGCTAGGGATGTTTCCTGCTGAACTTAAAGAAAATTTTGTGATAGAATTGCCTTTAAGTAATAGTTCTCAAGCAGAAATGTTGATTGAAGAAAAGGATATGATTTTAGAATTTTTAAGAAATAAATTAGAAAACGATTATATAGAGCTAACAACTAAGGTAATTGAAGCAGAAAAAAGTAACATACCTTATACAAATAAAGATAAATTTGCAAAAATGATGGATAAAAATCCGCATTTGGAAACTTTACGATTGAAACTAGGACTTGATCCAGATTATTAATAGAAAATAAATAACTATGAAGCCAAAACAAATTTTAACCATTGCGCTAATAGCAGCAGCAGGAATCTATTTCGCAATAAACGCCAAAAAACAGATGAATAAAATTGAAAATAATTATACAACGGCAGCTAACGATCCGTTAAAAGCAAGAATTTACACTTTAGATAATGGGTTGAAAGTATACTTAACTACTTATGCTGATGCGCCAAGGGTACAAACTAATATTGCTGTGCGTGCAGGAAGTAAGAATGATCCTGCTGATGCTACAGGTTTGGCGCATTATTTGGAGCATATGTTATTTAAAGGAACTGATGTTTATGGCTCATTAGATTTTGAAAAAGAGAAACCTCTTTTGGACAGAATTGAAGCACTTTATGAAGAGTATCGTTCCATAGCAATGACCGATAACACTAATAGAGAAAGAGTTTGGAGACAAATTGATTCTATTTCAGGTGAGGCAGCAAAGTTTGCTATTGCCAATGAGTACGATAAAATGGTAACAGGATTAGGCGCAAAAGGAACAAATGCATATACATCAAACGAGAAAACAGTATATATAAATGATATTCCTTCAAACCAAATTGAGAAGTGGTTAAAATTAGAGGCTGAGCGTTTTCGCTATCCAGTTTTTAGATTGTTTCATACTGAACTTGAAGCGGTATATGAAGAAAAGAATAGAGGATTAGATAGTGATGGCAACAAATTATTTGAATCGCTCTTTGATGGTTTGTTTCCAAATCATCAGTATGGACAGCAAACTACAATTGGTACCATTGAGCATTTAAAGAATCCTTCATTAACCGAAATAAGAAAGTACTTTAATAAATATTATGTGCCAAATAATATGGCTATTTGTTTATCTGGTGATTTTGATTATGATGAAACTATAGGATTGATTAATAAATATTGGGGAGGCTTTGAAAGAAAAGAAGACCCTACTTTTGAAGTAGTTACAGAAGAACCAATTGCAGAGCCAGTATTTAAAGAGGTTTATGGTCCTGAGGCTGAAAAACTATATATAGGATTCCGATTTGACGGTGCAAATACTGAAGATGCAACAATGTTAACTATGGTTGATATGGTGCTTTCAAATTCTGCTGCAGGATTAATTGATTTAAACCTCAACCAAGAACAAAAATTAATTGGTGGAGGCTGCTTTCCTTATGTACTAAAAGACTATTCAATGCACGGATTTTATGGTAGTCCAAAACAAGGACAACCCTTAGAAGAGGTGAAAGATTTATTGTTATCACAGATTGAAGAGGTTAAAAAAGGAAATTTTGAAGATTGGTTAGTGGGTGCAATTATTTCTGATTTGAAGTTAAACCAAATCGAGAAATTAGAAAGCAATAGGGGTAGAGCAAATGAGTTTGTTGAGGCCTTTATCTTAGGAATTTCTTGGGAAGATTATCAGAATGAAATGGCTGCATTGGAGAAGATTACAAAACAAGATATTATTGATTTTGCTAATGCTAGATATACTGATAATTATGTTGTAGCTTATAAAAGAAATGGGGAGGATAAATCAGTTTTGAAGGTTACAAAACCTGCTATTACCCCTGTTTCAGTTAATAGAGAAGATCAATCAGAATTCTTAGTGAACTTATTAGATGAGGATGTGGTAGATATTGATCCGGTATTTTTAAATTTTGAAAATGATATTCAAAAATCAAATGTTGGTGATATTGCGTTAATCTATAAAGAAAATACTGAGAACGAAAGATTTAAATTAAATTACATCTTAGATATGGGTAAGGACCATGATAACAGGTTAAAATTGGCTGTGGATTATTTAAAATTTTTAGGTACAGATGATATGTCTCCAAGTCAGAAAGAAAAGGAGTTTTATAAATTAGGCTGTGATTTATCTGTAAACTGTAGTGCAGATAAAATTCAAGTAACATTGAGCGGACTTGCTAATAACTTTGATGAATCAGTAGAGCTTTTTGAGACAATATTGGCAAATGCTGTTGCTGATGAAGATGCTTTAGTTGAATTAAAAGCAACTAAGTTAAAAGGAAGGGCAGATGCGAAACTAAACAGACAGACTATTCTTTGGAGAGCAATGGGTAATTACGCAAAATATGGTTCCAATTCCTCATTTATGAATATTTTATCAGAGGAAGAGCTTAATAATGTTACATCAAATGAACTACTTGAGTTAATCCACAATTTAACAGCATATAATCACAGAATCTTATATTATGGACCAGAAAAGATGAGTAAGGTTGTTAGTGATTTAGAGAAGTTACATGCTAACAAAACTGATTTAAAGGAAGTTCCTGCCAAAAAAGAATTTATAGAAGATGCAATGGATAAGCCAATGGTTTATGTTGTAGATTATGATATGAAACAAGCAGAGGTAATGATACTTTCTAAAGGCAATAGATTTAATAAGAATGAGTTGCCAATTATTAATTATCATAATGAATATTTTGGTGGAGGGATGAGCTCAATTGTTTTTCAAGAGATGAGAGAATCAAAAGCATTAGCTTATTCAGTTTTCAGCACCTATACGCTTCCTAAAGACACAACTACTTCTCATTATTTAATGAGTTATATCGGTACGCAAGCTGATAAATTGTCAGAAGCTATGGTAGGTATGACTGAATTATTGGATGTTATGCCAGAAGCAGAAACAAATATGAATAATGCAAAGGAGGCAATAGAGCAAAAGATAAGAACTGAACGATTAACTAAATCAAGAGTATTAAGCGAGTATGAGAAACATCAGAAATTAGGTGTTAATCATGACATGAGAAAAGATTTATATGATGGTATTCAAACTTTTGATATGGCTAGTTTGAGAGAGTTTCATAATTCGCATATTTCCAGTGGTAAACGAGTGATTATGGTGTTGGGCTCAAAAGAGGATTTGGATTTAGATGTTTTAAAACAATATGGAGAAATAAAACAGTTGACTTTGGAAGATGTATTTGGTTACTAATTGATAGTTTTACATTTGATAATAAATAAAGAGCATGAGTAAAATTAAAGTGGATAATCCTGTTGTAGAATTGGATGGAGATGAGATGACAAGAATCATTTGGCAGTTTATTAAAGATAAACTCATCTTTCCATATCTTGCGTTAGATGTAAAATATTATGATTTGGGAATAGAAAGCCGTGATGCAACTAATGATCAAATCACGATTGATTCAGCTGAAGCAATTAAGAAATATAAAGTAGGCATCAAATGTGCCACTATTACTCCTGATGAAGATCGAGTAGATGAATTTGGACTTAAGAAAATGTGGAGATCTCCAAACGGGACCATTCGTAATATTATTGGAGGTACTGTTTTTCGGGAACCTATTATTTGTAAAAATGTACCAAGATTAGTGCCTAACTGGACGCATCCAATTTGTGTTGGTAGGCATGCGTTTGGCGACCAATACAAAGCGACTGATACAGTCATAAAAGGGAAGGGAAAATTAACTATGACCTTTACTCCTGAAAATGGAGAACCAAAAACTTGGGATGTTTACGAATATGAAGGCGCTGGAGGTGTGGCTATGAGCATGTATAATACAGATGAATCTATTTATGGTTTTGCGCGTTCTTGTTTTAGTCATGCCTTAGATAAGGGATGGCCGCTTTATTTATCTACTAAAAACACCATACTAAAAGCCTATGATGGTAGGTTCAAAGATATTTTTGAAGAGGTTTATCAGAATGAATTTAAAGTAAGATTTGATGCTAAAAATCTTACTTATGAGCACAGATTAATTGATGATATGGTAGCTTCTGCACTTAAATGGAATGGTAATTTTGTATGGGCATGTAAAAATTATGATGGAGATGTACAATCTGACACAGTCGCGCAAGGATTTGGTTCTTTAGGGCTTATGACTTCTGTACTTTTAACTCCTGAAGGGGATGTTATGGAGGCGGAAGCGGCTCATGGTACTGTTACGCGTCATTACCGTCAGCATCAGCAAGGTAAAAAAACTTCCACAAATCCTATTGCCTCTATTTTTGCCTGGACAAGAGGCTTGGCTTTTAGAGGAAAACTAGATAATAATCAAGCATTAATTGATTTCTGTAATACTTTAGAAAAAGTATGTGTGGATACTGTAGAAAGCGGCACAATGACAAAAGATTTGGCTCTTTGTATGCATGGCAAAGAGTTGAATGAAAGCCACTATGTAACTACTGAGCAGTTTTTGGATGCTTTGGATAAAGGATTGCAAGGGAAAATGGCTTAATGTAATAATGCTAATAGTTTGAAAATGAAAGCCGAGTAATTGCTCGTCTTTTTTTTATTTAATATATTTTTTGTATTATTGAAAAGATTAAAAAGAGGAAGCGGAAAAACTTAAAGAGTACGCGTATTTAAAATGATTTATTATGGAAAAGCAAATGTCAATAGGTGATTGGATTGTAACTTATTTGTTAATGTGCATTCCTGTCATTGGAATTATTATGTTGTTTGTATGGGCTTTTGGTGGCGACACTCAACCGTCTAAAAAAACATGGGCTCAAGCTACATTAATTTGGGCTGTAGTAATGACGGTTTTATGGTTTCTTGTATTGGGCTCTATGATGGCTGCCTTGTATTAATTTAACGCTAAATAATTATGTTTTGTAGTAAATGTGGTAAAGAAATAAATGCTGAGGCAGTTGTATGTGTAGGATGTGGTTGTGCAGTGAATGAATCTAAAGTTGTAAAGGATAATAGAGGCTTAATAACAATTTTATTGTGTTGGTTTCTTGGTATTCTAGGTGTACATAGATTTTATACGGGTCATACTACTATTGGAATAATACAGCTTTTAACTTTAGGCGGGTGTGGTATTTGGGTGCTTATTGATTTTATCATGCTCTTATTAGGTAATTTCAAAGATGCAGACGGAAATATCATCAAAGTAATTTGATGAAGGTTTTTACTTATTTTAGGCAGAATATAATACTTGGATTAGTTGTATTATATTTTATCTTTTCGGTATTATTAAATATCCTTTTCGGTTTAGATTATCTTATTCCTTGCTTATGGAAAACTTTTTTTGGGTTTGAATGTTCTGGATGTGGGATTACCTCATCAATTATAGAAATTATTAAAGGTAACTTGCAGATTGCATGGGAGATAAACAAAATCACATTTTTAGTTTTACCATTACTCTTGTTGAATGGTTTATATGAAGTAGTTACTACAATAATAAGGTTAATAAATTTATAAAATATATTGATTGACTTTTTTATTTAAAATATTTTTGTAATATTGTTTTAATTAAAATGGGGAAACCGAAAACCAAATAGAGTAGGTGAATTTAAGAATAAAAGAAATGAGAAAACTATTAGTAATTTTAATAACAATTCCATTACTTTTTAGCAATTGTGAGGAAGAAGATTCTGCTCCTGAGGCAAACCCACCACCAAGTAGCTCTGCATGCATAACAATAAAAAAGGATGGGGTGAATTTAAATATTAACCCACCATCTAATGCAACTGGGGGCCCTTGTGGGCTAGCAAATTTATCGAATCTTAATGGGAATATAGCGTCTTTTTCTCTTACATTTACAAGTCTTTGCAGTAACAATACTGGAGATTACCTATTTAGCTTTTTATTTTCAGAAGGAAATACTTTGCCAAATGGTTTACAGGTAGGCACACAATATTCAAGTACTTTAACAGTGCTAATAAATGATCCTTCAGTTATTGAACCTTGGTCATTTGTAAACTTTCAGGATCTTGGTTGTGGCACAATTGGAGCAACTTATGGTAATGCTTATGGAGCACCCCTCCTAGTGCCTCAAACATTTCAGATAACAAATATTGATTATACCAATAACCTAATCTCTGGAAAGGTTACATCATTAGTATCTGAATCCGGTACATCTAATACTGTAACTATGGAGTGCACTTTTACAGCTGTGCCATTTAATTAAAAAATAGTTCAAAAAAGCCTAAGTATTTGCTCGGATTTCTTTTATCTATTGTATAGCAACTGTAAACTAAAAACCAATAACTATTCCTTAAAAAAACTCTTCCTTAAAATTAATCAAGTATAATTTCTTACTTGCCCTAGTTAGGGCTGTGTACAGCCATCTGAGATAAGATTTATCCAACATATCTTCTGTGAAATAACCCAAATCAACAAATACATTTTCCCATTGTCCTCCTTGGGATTTATGGCAAGTAATGGCGTAAGCGAATTTTATTTGTAATGCATTAAAGAATTCGTCTTCCTTTATCTTTTTGTTGATCTCTTTCTCTCCTTTGTAGTCCTTGGCTACCTCCTTATAAAGTTGTTGGTATTGCTCGTAAGTAATTGCTGGACTTTCACTTGTTAATGTGTCTAAAAGTAAGATAACCTCCAGTTCTTTTTCTTGGAGGTAGTCCACCATTTTTACTGTTGCTTTTGCAAATCGGAAACCATAGCGTTCAATGCTTTCTTTTATTCTAATCACCTCTACAATATCGCCATTGGCAATAAATCCTGCTTTACTACTATCATCTAGCCAATAATAATTATTCCTAACCACCATAAGCATATCACCAGCAGAAATTTCATTTTCTTGCCATCTAATTTTTGCTCTTATTTGCTGATTGTACAAATTGGCTCTTTTGTTGGAGCGACATAACACAGTAGTGTTGTTTATCCCCTCATTACTGTATGCAGTTTCCAAAGCATCTTGCAAATCTTCTCCACTATTAAGTCGGATAACTTCATTGTTAGTCGCTAGTTTTGGAAAAGAATAATCCTCTTTTGTAATCTTGTTTCTTAAGTCAGTGGCATTTTCCAAAATTAAGGAATCTTTTTTTTGCCTTACTACTTGAGTCAATTCCTTGCAAATGACTTGTTTGTTGTAATTGTCTTTTAGTTTTTCTTCATCCAATGCTGGACTTATGTCCAAATGCACAGGAGGGAGTTGGGCAGTGTCACCAATTAATATGAGTTTGCAATCGTTTCCATCATACACATATGCTATCAAATCATCCAGTAGTGAACGATTACCAAACCCTTTATCCGAATTTTCAGGTATCATAGAGGCTTCATCAACAATGAAAATGGTATTTGAATGCGTATTCTCTTTCAGTTTTATGAATGTGTTGCCACTTTTGTTTGTGCGTATCCAATAAATTTTTTTATGTATGGTGGATGCTGATTTTTTGGAGTATTTCGCCAATACTTTTGCAGCCCTTCCGGTTGGCGCCATCAATACCGAACGCTTTCCTAAAATGGGTAATGATTTTACTAAGGTTGAAACTAAAGTGGTTTTCCCTGTCCCAGCATACCCTTTTAACATAAAGATGCTTCTGTTGCCAATGGTTGCTACAAAATCAGAGATTTCTGAAATAATACTATCTTGTTCTTTGGTGGGTTTATGCGGAAAATGAAGGCGGAGTTTCTCTTGAATTTTTTCGCTTTTCAACTTACAATATGTTTACTTCTGGTTCAATTCTAATACCGTATTTAGCTTTTATTTTTTGTTGAATTTCTTTAGCCAAATCAATTATTTCACTACCACTAGCATTGCCATAATTTACCAAAACTAAAGCTTGGTTTTTATGTACTCCAGCATCTGCTTTTCGATAGCCTTTTAATCCTGCATTATCAATAAGCCAGCCGGCTGCAATTTTTGTTTTTTTTTCAGAAACTTTGTATCCTACCATTTCAGGAAAATCTTTTTGCAACTTTTCAAACTGAGTAGTTTCAATAATTGGGTTTTTGAAGAAACTACCGCTATTCCCTAATACTTTTGGATCAGGTAATTTACTGCTTCTGATATTGATTACCGCCTGAGCAATGCTTTGGGGAGAAGGTTCTTTATTCAAGCGTTTTAGTTCATCCGTTATTGCTCCATATTTTGTATTGTTCAATGGCGTTTTACTGAGTTTGTACACTACTTCAGTAATTACTACTCTTCCTTTTAGTTCGTCTTTAAAAATGGAATTTCGATAACTAAAATTACATTCACTATTTGTGAATGATTTTTGCTTTCCACTTTCAATTTCAATATAACTAACTTTAGTAATGACATCTTTTACTTCTACACCATAGGCTCCAATATTTTGCATGGGTGACGCACCAACTAAACCAGGAATTAGTGCTAAATTTTCTATTCCTGAAAGGTTTTTTTGGATACTCCATAAAACAAAATCATGCCAAATTTCTCCTGCTCCAACAGCAATGCTTGTACTTTTTTCATTTTCAGTAATAATTTCAATTCCTTTAATATTGTTGGCTAGTACTAAGCCGTCAAAATCTTGGGTGAGTAAAATATTACTACCTCCTCCTAAAATAAAAAGGGGCTCAGTTTTGCAAATATTATCTTTCAGTAATTCTGCTAATTGGTCTTCCGAACTAAAGCTAGCAAAATATTTTGCTTTTGCAGCTACGCCAAAAGTATTGTGGTTTTTTAAGGGGTAATTATTTAGGATATTACTCATGATTCATTACAATTTCACTAATTTTTTTATCAGCACATTGAAGGGTGCGAGCAGTATATTTTTTAATTATCGCATAGTCATGTGTTGCAATCACAACGGTTGTTCCTGTTGCATTAATTTCTTGCAATAACTCAATTATTTTTTCTGATTTTGCTGGGTCCAGATTTCCTGTTGGTTCATCCGCCAAAATAATTTCAGGATGATTAAGAAGCGCGCGAGCAATGGCTGCTCTTTGTTGCTCTCCACCTGATAATGCGTATGGCATTTTATCTTTCACCTCACCAAGGTGTACGCTTTCCAATACCTCATTTATTCTGTTACTGATTTTTGTTTTGTTTGTCCATCCTGTTGCCTTTAGTACAAATGATAAATTTTCAAAAACTGTTCTGTCTGAAAGTAATTGAAAATCTTGAAAAACAATTCCTAGCTTTCTTCTCAAATTTGGAATTTCTTTAGCTTTAATTTTATTTAAGTCAATGCCAGCAAGAGTTATATTTCCGGCACTTACTTTTAGTTCTCCGTATAATATTTTTAGTAATGAACTTTTCCCGCTTCCTGTTTCACCAATTAGATAAATAAATTCTCCGGCATCAATTTTCAAAGTAATATTGCTAAATACTTGCTGGTTCATTTGATGTAGGTCTACACCTTCTAAATTGATGATAGGGTTATTCATTATTGGTATAATATTTGTGAATTTTTCCATAAGGAATGCTTTCAAGTAAATCCATAATTCCTTTTTTTTCTACCTCCAAATTGTTTTTTTTCAATCCAATTTCTTGTTGGCTTAGCCTGAAATAGGCGCGTAAAATCATTTGTTCATCTCTAATCTGGACAAAGTCAGGGATGGTTTTTGTTCCTTTTATTTTTAAGACATATAGCATTAAGACAAATTAAAAAATTAATTAGTAATAAAACGCTTGTTAGAAGTAATAATTGTTAAAAAAAGCTGTTGAAAACTTCAATTATCAGTTTTTTGCACAAAGGCTAATTTCTCTACTTTTAAATTTGATAAGAAATCTTATGCGTAAAATTGTAAATCTACTTCTTTTTACACTGTTTTTAGGTGTTCATCTTGTGGCTCAAAATACTGAATCAAATGAGGCGAACACTTTGTTTTCTGAAGGAAAATATAGTGCTGCACAAACTTTGTATCAGCAAATAATTACGAATAATTTCTCTGATGAAAACGCTCATTATCATAATGCAAGGTGTTCAAAAGAGTTGTTTGCTTCAGATGCAATTTTTTTATATGAGCAGTTTTTGCTGAGTTTTCCTTTTACAGCTTTTAAAAATGAGGTGAATGAGGATTTGGCCTTGTTATACTATAGGAGTCTTGATTATTCTAAGGCAATAAAATACTTTTTACAGCTAGAGGATTTGGAGGAACATTCTCATTTAATATTTAAATTAGCTTATGCTAATTTCAGTATTGATTCTTTAGTTGATGCGCAATATTATTTTTCAAAATTATTGAATACTGAAAGTAAGTATGCAGCAACAGCTCAGTATTATTTAGCCTATATTGCTTATGAGAATGGTTTGTATAAAACGGCTTTAAATGGGTTTAAAAAATTAATTACTGATGAGCAGTTTGGCGCTATTACTCCTTATTACATTGCTCAAATTTACTTTTTTCAGCAAAGCTATAAGCAACTAATTGCATTTGCATCTCCTCTTATTGAGAGTGTTATTCCTTCAAGAAAAGCTGAAATAAATCGTTTGTTGGCAGAGGCATATTACCGAACGGAAGATTACAAGAATACCATTGTTTATTTTAATGCTTATATTGATCAGGAACAAGACCTTAATCCTATTATTTATTTTTTGTTGGGAAGATCCTATTTTAAGATAAATGAATATGAATATGCAATTAATTATTTAGAGAAAGTAAATGGTACATTAGATAGTATTAGTCAGCATGCTACTTATTGTTTAGCAGGGTCTTATTTACAACTTCAACAGTATAATTATGCTTTGCAAGCGTTTAAAAAATCAGCTACTTATACTTATGATTTAATTCTTCAGGAAGATGCATTTTATAATTATGCAAAATTATCATACCAATTGGATTTACCTTTTGAGAATACTTTAGCAGTATTCAAATCATATTTGGATACTTATGATAACGCAATACATAAAAAGGAAATTGAAACTTTAATGGTTCAAATTTTTCAAAGTAGCAGCAAGTATGATGAGGCTTTTCAGGCTTTAAAAGATATTCATTTGCCTAATTATGAACAGCAAAAAGCATTGCAACAACTTGCTTTTTTCTTAGGAGTTCAGGAGTATAATAATACGGGTTACAAGCAAGCGCTTTCTTATTTTCAGTTGGCTACTCAGCACCCTGTTAATGCAGATATTGCGTATATAAATACTTTTTGGTTAGCCGATTGTTATTATAAATTAAGTGATTTTGAAAAGTCAGCAAAAGTATATGCTGACTTGTCGGTAAATAATAAATCCAATTTTTTGGTTTATGATAATTTAAAAAAATACAACTTGGGGTATGTTTTTTTTCAACAAGGCAAATATAAATCAGCCAATTCTTATTTTAGGAAATATGCAAAACTAGCAACAGATAGTATGCATTTGAATGATGCCTATTTGCGAATTGCAGATTGCTTTTTTATGACTCAGGAATATTCTTTATCCGAAAGTTATTATGATAAAGCCATAGCATATTCTTTATTTGATGCCGATTATGCTATTTATAAGCGATCGGTTGCTTTAGGACTGGCAGGAAAAAACACTTCAAAAGTAAAATTATTAACTACGTTAACTACTGATTTTTTATCTTCTGCATATTATGATAACGCTTTGTATGATTTAGCTCGTCATTATAAAAATGTTTCAAAAAATAGTTTGGCTGTTGAGTATTACGATAAGTTATTAGTTGTTACAAAAGATGATCAATTCATTGCTGACGCTCATTTAAGTAAAGGGATGATTTATTTTAATAGCAATAAGGTGAATGATGCCATTGAGGAATTTTTATTTGTAGTTAATAATTTTCAGCAAACAATATATTTCAAAGAAGCATTGTCAGGGTTGCAGTCCGCTTATATGAATTTAGCTAAGGTGGATGAATACCTAGAAATTGTTAATGGATTGCCTGAAATTAGCATTAGTAAAGCAGAGCAAGATTCCTTAACTTATAATACGGCTTTTATGAAGTTTTCTGAAGGCGATTATGTTGTGGCAAATGCTACTTTTTCTCAGTACTTGAAAAAGTTTGACTCAGGGATATTTAAAATAGACGCTACTTATTACAATGCTATTTCTGCTGTAAAACTAGGAGATACTGCTGCTGCTATGCTTTTGCATGCTGAATTGATAGGGGTGTCAAATGCTGCTTATCAGCAATCGGCTTTAAGTTTTTTGGCACGAAAATATTATGAGATGGATGATTTTTCAAATTCAAATATCTATTATCACACTTTAGCATTAGTAGCGACTAATAACTCCTTGAAAAGAGAAGCTATTATTCGGTTGATGTATGGTAATGAAAAAATAAATACTGAGCTTGCATTTCAGTATGCTTTGCAGGTAGTTGATTTGGAAAAAACGGATGATTGGCTAATGAGTAGAGCGAAAATTATTATTGCTCGCTATGAGTTTGAAAGTGGTAATTACGCAAAATCCAAAAACACTTTTGAAAAAGTGGCTCAATTGTCAGCTCATAATGAAGGGGCAGAAGCAAAATATTATTTGGCTTACCTTACTTATTTGGATGATAGTTTGGCTTTAGCTGAAAAAATGATATTTGAGTTGGCTGAAAATTATAGTAGTGATTATTTTATTGCTAAGGCTTTTATTTTATTAGCTGATATTTATGTGATTCAGGAAAATGATTTTCAGGCAAAAGCAACTTTGGAAAGTATTATTGAAAATCATGAAGGGGAAGATTTGGTAAGTCTTGCTCGGAAAAAATGGGAGAGAATAGCGGAAAGAGAAGTTTTGATAAATAAAATCAAAGAGGAACCCCAAAGTTATATTGAAATATTAGAGCAAGAGATAAATTACGATTTGGAAGATGTCTTGATTGATCAGGTAGAGATTGATGTAAATTATGAGGTTGTAGCTCCTGATACATTGAATACTACTAAAAAAGATACAATAGAAATAAATCACGAATACATTGATGCAGATGAAATTGAATAAAATAATGCTTGTGCTTTTATTAAGCGCTACTCATCTGTTAGCGCAAGATATTGGCACTACTGAAGTGAAAGTAGTTGAGGGGTTTAAGCCTACTATCCCTGAGGCAACTCGCTTGGATGAAAAAGCCACTTTTGCTGATACGCTTAAAAAAGACAGATCGCAAGAATATACAGTTATTACTACTGATTTAAAATCGGACTATAAAACAAGACCTTTAAAAGCAGCAAAAGTAAAGGCAGATAAAATTCCAAAATTGTACGGTACAAAATTGAGTGTAGGTTTTGGAAATGCTGGGACAACAAAAGCAAGTGTTGTGCATAATAGTATGCGATCTAAAACATTAAGTTATGGGGTGTTGCTCAATCATTTTGCAAATAAGTATTATATTGATAGTGATATAGCAAAAAACAGTAAAAATACTATGCATCTTTATGCAAAAAAGATAAGTTCCGCTCATATTTTTATGGCGAATTTGGATTATGATAGAAGAACGGCTTTATATTGGAATACAGATCTTTCTTCATCTACTGAGGAAAAGTATCGCAATCGTTTTGCTTACACAAAATTTTCTTTTTCAGCTATCTCTCAAGAATTATCAGCTGATAAATTAAAACATCATACTACTTTCTTTGTTTCAGATTTGAATGAATTGTCAGAAAATGAAATTCAGTTAAGCACAAATTTAAGTAAGACTATAAATGGTTTCCCATTTAGTTTGGAAATTGAATTGAATGATTATTTGAATTATAATAATAGGAATACAAGATCTCAAAGTACTGATGTGCAATCTTTTCATTTTTCTCCTTCAACTGCACTTACAAAATATGGTATTGATTTTGATTTAGGATTGGAATTACATTATCTATCGGATGACACTCCATTTGAGATATTCCCGCAAATAAAAGTAACTAAGGAGCTGGTAAAAGATGTGCTGTTGATGTATGGCGGTTTGCGTCACAGTGAGCAAAGGCATACGTTTAAGTCACTTTCTGATGAAAACCCTTATATCCATTCTTATGGAACAAACCAGACTATTTTGAGTGACAATAACTTACTCCAAGACTTAAGAACAACCGATACAGATGAGTTGTATATAGTAATGCGTAATGTATTAGGGGAGGATGAGGTATTTGAAGGAAGTGTTGCTTATGGTTCTGCAGAGAATTTTGCTCATTTTGTTCGGTTTGGCACCCTTTCTTATAATCGTTTTTTAGTGGATTATATTGATGTAAAACAATTGCATATTAATGCAAATTACGATAAAAAAATAAACAATATTATGTCAGTAAATGTAAATGCTGATTTTTATAAATGGGATAGATTAGTATATCATAAGCCAAATTTTACATGTGAATTAAGTACTCCTATCAATTTGAGGAATAAAATTAAAGTTAAACCAACTTTAAGTTATATAGGAAAAAGGTTTTATGATGTCAGTAATAACGAGCTTTCAGCACAATTCCATGCGAATTTAGGGTTGTATTACAACTACATCCAAAACATTGGTGCTTATTTGCAATTAAACAACCTTACTAACTCCAAACAAGAGCTTTGGAAAGACTATAAAGAAGTTGGTTTTAATGGGCTTTTTGGACTTCATTATTCTTTCTAAAAGTTATCAACTTTTGTTGAAAAAATCCTTTTAATTTTCGTACTTTTTTCAGTGTACTACCTCATTGTATAATTGTATATTTGTGTGTTTTTAAAATAAGCAATAAATAATTCAATTTTATGAGTGAAGAAAATAAGAATCAAGAGTATAGTGCTGATAATATTCAGGTGCTTGAAGGTTTAGAAGCGGTACGAAAAAGGCCTGCCATGTATATTGGTGATATTGGGATGAAAGGCTTGCATCATTTGGTGTATGAAGTAGTAGATAATTCAATTGATGAGGCTTTAGCGGGACACTGTACTCATATTGATTGTTTTATTAATGAAAACAACTCAATAACTGTTACTGATAATGGTAGGGGTATTCCTACTGGAATGCATGAAAAAGAAGGAAAATCTGCTTTAGAAGTTGTAATGACAATATTACATGCTGGAGGTAAGTTTGATAAAGGTTCTTATAAAGTTTCTGGAGGGCTTCATGGTGTTGGGGTTTCCTGCGTGAATGCACTCTCTTCTGATTTAAGAGTGGAG
>Ga0310121_10002560_pt1 | contig 17136 bp, 17 predicted proteins | sample CB27_Tmax_986_MG_FD_203504 | JGI IMG/M metagenome (GOLD analysis project Ga0310121, IMG submission 203504) | Marine microbial communities from Western Arctic Ocean, Canada - CB27_Tmax_986 | ecosystem: Environmental > Aquatic > Marine > Oceanic | place: Canada: Western Arctic Ocean | collected...
CGAGGAGCCGGCGAACGGTGAGATCGGGGACCAGCGCCGACGGCCGTCCGGCGGAATCGTTGCTCAATCCAGCCTACTCCTGAGAGAGAGTTTCGGTCAGCTTAGGGGCCTGGTGGTCCCGCGACTGTTCGTGGTGTCGCCGCAGTTGGCGCACTAGGCGATCGTGCAGTTGCGTCAGTGCACTATTGAAGTCTTCGGCCTCACCAGAAGCGACGATCGGCTCACTACGGTCGATATGAACGATCCCTTCCGCCTTGCAGGAGCGATTTTCTTCGACAAACACGACGTCTACAGCAGATATGCTGGAATCGAATTTAGTCAGCTTGGAAAGAACTTCAGTCGCTCGAGTGGTAAGCGACGCGGGCAGGGTCGTACGTCTTGCCGAGATCCGTACCTCCATGCCACCTCCGTTCGTAAGGCTTTCAACCGCTCATCAGATGGCGATTCGTCATCGTAGCGTCCGGTCGGATCACCAACGGTCCGATACTTCCACTACCCGTCGGTGCAGAAATTGCTCCATGGACAGCGCCGAGGCATCCCAGCTGTAGCCCTCGGCAAACCGCCTCGCGTTGACTCCCATTTCGACACGCAAAAAGCCGTCCGCCAAGAGATACTCCATTCGGTCCGCCAGAACCTCTACGTTGGCGTGTGGGACGAGAACGCCGGTCACCCCATCCACCACGGAATCTCGAAGGCCGGGGGAGTCGCTCGCGATCGTGGGCGTCCCGCACGCCGCAGCCTCGAGATTCGCGATACCCCACCCCTCCTTCGGTGAGGTCAACACGTGAAGCCAACTCCTTCGGAGGAGGGCGATTTTCTCCTTCTCCGGCACATACCCCAGGAATGCCACCCGGTCTGAGATGCCGAGTGATGCACTGAGCTTTTCGAGTCGTGGGCCATCATCGCCCCGCCCCGCGATCATCAACCTGCACTGGACACCACGGTGGGAGAGGAGTCCGAGCGCCCGCAGGATGAGATCCACTCGCTTATATCGTTTGAGGCGGCCGAGATACAAGAGCGTCGGCTCAGGAAAACGATCTGCGGTCGGGCCCGGCATGAGCGTCTCGAGATCTATGCCATTCGGAATGATCTCGATACGGTGCCTTGGCATGCCTCGGCGCACCAGGTCATCCTCCGTGCTCTTGGAGACCGCCGCCGTCGGTACGTCCCTGAAAACGCGCGATACTGGCAGCTCCAACATCCATGTTGCGGCGGCCAGCGGCAGGGATGCCTCACGAAACGCCGTCTTGCCAAAGAGGTGGTGAACGATAAGAGCCACCGGAGCATTCACCCAAAAAGGCGAGAAAAACGGAACCTTGTTCAGGTCCTCCACAATGAGGTCGAAGTGCCGCCGCCACAGCCGGCACTGGAAGTAGGCGGGCGCCGCGAGAGAAAGTGTGTGGCGGCCCGCAATGCGATGCACCTCGATCCCATCGACTTCTGCCCGGGGCGCACTTCCCCGCCAGGCTGAGCACAGCAGTGTCACCGAGTGACCCCGCTTGACCAGTCGCCCAAAAATTTCCCGGAGGTGGACCTCTGCACCGCCCGACTGAGGATTCAGGGGGTCCAGCCAGTTGAGTACCAGTAGCTTCACGGGCAGGCCACCCGGATCAGTCCATCACTTGCTTGTACAACGCGTCGAGTACGCCGTTGACGAATCCGGGAGAGTCGGCACCGCCATAGCGCTCAGCCAACCGGACAGCCTCCTGAATCGACACCTTGGGCGGAATATCCTCGAACCGGGCGATCTCTACAGCGGCGATCCGTAATACTCCGCGATCGAGTAGCGACAGGCGTTCGAGGCGCCAGTTGTCCAACGCCGCACTGAGCAGGTCGTTCACCTCGGATCCATGATCGTGCAGCTCCGTAACCAAACGTGTGAGGTACGGCACACGAGAGGGCGCGATCCGTCGGGTAGACATGACCTCTTCCAAGGCATCAGACAACGTACGGCCTTCATTCCCGACATCCCAATGGTAGTGGACCTGGAGTGCCCACGCCCGAGCTCGTGTTCTATCGAGCCGCCTGGGCGTATTCCGTACGGATATCGGAGACATCAGGGAAGTCAGCCCTCCAATCCATCATACAAGGCGATCATGTGCAGAGCGCTCCAAGCGAGGTCGCGTCCCTTGTCGCCGGCCTTCCGGCACGCTCGAGTCCATGCCTGTTCCTGCGTGTCGGTGGTGAGTACGCCGAAAAGAAGAGGGACGTCGAGCGTCCTCGCCACCGCACCGAGTCCTTGGCTGGCCTCGGCGGAGACGAAATCGAAATGAGGCGTCTCCCCCCGGATGACACACCCGATCGCGATGATCGCGTCGTGAAGACTCTCGGCTGCGACCCTTCGGGCAACCTGCGGAAGCTCCCAAGCGCCGGGGACCCAATAGACGTCGACACTCTCTGACGAGATTCCCCGTTCGGCCAGGGCGCCCCGACATCCCTCCAACATCTCCGTCGTTACTTCTGCATTGAAGCGCGACACGACGATGCCGATCCGTTTCCCCGGGGCAGGACGTGGGTCAGGAAGATGAGAGCCAGGTTCCATCCGCATTTTACAAGAGGTGGCCCAGCTTGGACCGCTTGGTGTCTAGATAGGACTTGTTGTGTTCACCACTATCGACATTTAGCGGCACTCTCCCGGTGATCTCCAAATTGTACCCCTCCAGCCCGACGATCTTTCGAGGGTTATTGGTGAGCAACCTGATCTTCTTCAGCCCCAGATCGAGAAGGATCTGAGCACCGATACCGTAGTCCCGAAGATCCGGCTTGAATCCCAACGCCTCATTGGCTTCGACCGTGTCATGGCCTTGGTCCTGAAGTTCATATGCCCGAATCTTGTTGTGGAGACCGATCCCGCGCCCTTCCTGCTTCAAGTAAACGACGACCCCTTGTCCCTCTTCGGCGATGCGCTCCAACGCAGCACCCAGCTGCTGACCACAGTCGCACCGGAGCGAGCTGAACACATCACCTGTCAGGCACTCGGAATGCATACGGGTGAGGATATCGTCCCTACCCTCGATGTCGCCCTTTAGGAGAGCCACGTGCTCACGGTCATCGATCGAGCTTTGGTAGGCGATGATGCGGAAATCACCGAACGCGGTCGGGAGGTCCGCCTCCGCCACGCGCGTTACGAGCCGCTCCTTGGCGAGGCGATACGATACGAGTTGAGCGACCGAGATGAACTTCAGGTCATGGTCCTGTGCGTATAACTCTAACTGCGGGCGGCGAGCCATCGTGCCGTCCGCATTCAGGATTTCACATATGACGCCGACGGGTGGAAGCCCCGCAAGTCGGGCCAGATCGACGGCTGCTTCTGTCTGACCGACCCTCCTCAAGACGCCGCCCGGTCGCGCCTTCAGCGGGAAGATGTGACCGGGTCGGCGAAGGTCGTCGGGTCGACTGCTCGGGTCCACGAGGACTTGGATGGTCTTGGCGCGATCGTGGGCGCTTATCCCAGTCGTAACGCCGAAGCGCTGATGGGCGTCCACGGAGATCGTGAAAGCGGTTCCTTGCGGATCAGAGTTTTCCGCCGTCATGAGCGGAAGGCCCAACTCGGCCGCTCTGGGCGGCGACAGGGCGACGCAGATAAGGCCTCGCCCAAACTGAGTCATGAAGTTGACCGCTTCTGGTGAGATGAGAGACGCGGCACAGACTAGGTCTCCTTCGTTCTCTCGATCCTCGTCATCGGCGACGATGATGATCTTGCCCTGTCGAATATCCTCGAGGGCATCTTCCACGGAGTCGAACGGCATCCCCGGTCATTCCTCCAATCTGCGTGAGAACGAGCGTGCGGTGAGGCTTGAACACGCGCCGACCAAGGAGTATAGCAGCAGCGCAGAGTTCGAGGGACCGCACGCGTGGGGTCGTTACGGACGCGCCATAAGCTTCCGCACGTACTTCCCGATAAGATCGCCTTCCACATTGACTTCTGTACCGGGCGTCAGGCTTCTGAAGGTGGTGGCCTCCCACGTAAAGGGAATTATCCCCACCTGGCAGCCGCCGTCATCGAGAATCGCGTTGATGGTCAGGCTCACGCCGTTGATGGCGATCGAACCATGGAGGATCATCAGGTCACTTACCTCGGGTGGTACTTCGAAGTCCAGTAGCCGGTAATCTCCGCGTTCCTCGATGCCGACTAGACGGCCGACAGCGTCCACGTGCCCCTGCACCAAGTGTCCATCCAGGCGAGCTCCGACGGCTACAGCGCGCTCCAAGTTGACCTCACGACCTTCCTGATAGTGAGACACAACGGTACGAGACAGCGTAGTGCCGATGCTCGTGACCGTGAATCCCCCTTCCACTAGAGTCGCAACCGTGTGGCACGCCCCGTCGAGCGCGACCGATGCACCCACGGGGAGGTCGTCGAGGATGCCGGACGCCAAAACTCTCAACTCCCGCGCACCCTCGAGTTCGCGGAGCGCTACGATCTCACCTACCTCTTCGACGATGCCACTGAACATCATGCTTCTCGGTCATAGGTGACGAGGATATCGTCCCCGAATCGCCTGGGTTCGCCGACCATCGACCAACCCGAACCCCCATCTTCTTCGACGACGTCCAAGAGACCTGGAACAGCCTCGGGACCCAATCGTTGGGGGGTTCGCCAAAGATACAGACGCTGGACCAAGCCGGCATCCACCAAAGCACGCGCCAAGCGACCCCCACCCTCACAAAAAATCGAACGCAGGCCAAGAGTCCAACATCTCGCGAGAGCTTCGTGAAGATCAGCGCCCGCGGCTGCAGCACCGACGACTTGGACCTGGGCCCCTGACTGCTCCAGTGCCTTGACCCTGGCGAGGGGAGCCGCTGGGGTGACGACGATGATCAAGGGAGCTTCACCGATCGTTTCGACAAGTCGAGCGTCTGTCGAGAGCTCGGCTCCGGGGTCCAGCACTACCCTCGTGGGCGGAACGCGGGCCCTGAAGCCTTCCCTGACCGTCAGTCGAGGGTCGTCGATTCGAGCGGTCAAGCCACCGACGAGAATGGCGTCGAAGCCCATTCGCAGCCGATGGACCTCACGATTTGCCGTGCGACCGGTGAGGAACGCTCTCTCTCCAGGCTTGGCCGCGATCGCGTTATCGCTGCTTTGGGCGAGCTTCACAACGACGTAGCTCTGGGCGTTCCGAATCGTGTGGAAGAAGGCCGGATCCACCTGGGTGCTCAAGCCAGGATCGTCGGAGGGACCATCGACCGCCAAGCCGGCGCTGGCCAAGTGGCGGGCACCGCCGCCAGCCTCATCTCCGGGGTCCGACGCTCCGAACACGACCCGCACGATACCCGCCTCAATGAGAAGATGTGCGCAGGGTGCAGTCTTTCCCTGATGGTTACACGGCTCGAGGCTGACGTAGGCAGTGGCCCCGCGAGCGTGCCTTCCGGCCGCCTTCACGGCCTCGACTTCGGCGTGGGCTCCACCGTACTGCCGATGCCAGCCCTCGCCCACCACCCGCCCAGCCCTGACGAGTACACACCCCACCATGGGGTTCGGATGTACCCACCCCCAGCCTCGCTCGGCGAGCTCAGCCGCTCGTGAAAGCCAGTTTCGATCCGACGTGGACAGCGACGCTCCGGCACCACCGCGTCCGCTCATCAGAACGTGAGACGCCCCGCGATTCTCGCGAACGGAACGGCGCTACCTGGATCGTAGGCACCCGGATAGCCCGGAAGAGCAGCGTAGCCGCCAGCCCAACCCGCCTCTAACGAGAGTTGAAGAACGAGGCGGGTAATCGACAAACCGGCGAAGTAGACGTTGCGCCGACTGGTCAGGGCATCCGTGGCAGCGACCCCGAGAACGGTGGGGTCGGCTGGATCAGAAACTCTCACATCCAAAGCTCCCTTATTCCAATCCCACCCGACACCCGCCAGAACAGCCAGGCCGAAAAGATCCTTCCCGACCGTGGCACGGACGGACGTCGTGGAGAGGTCCGCGTCGACGTCCGTGCGCGGCGTTCCGCCGTTCGTCCAACCCGCGGCGCCCCCGAAATGTTGTACGGCAGAGACGGTGACACCTGGCATCGTGAACGATTCCCGAAATATTCCGAGCCTCGCTCCCCCAGAGATCATCACTTCATTCTTGGGAAAGCCGTCTCCTTCGCCGAGCAAGATGAGGCCCAGAGAGCCAAGCAGATCCACTGAAAAAATCCCACCGACCGTGGGGATGACCGAAAACCCGTCGAGCAGCCCGACGGCCACCGTTCCCTTTAGCCCATAGGCTGCAACGGTATTCGTGCCCTGCCCATCTGAACCCGCCCCGCGCAGGTCCGGCATCTCGAAAGACGCAGCTTGAACACCTAACGCCAGGCTCACGCGAGGTGAGCTGCCCAACCGCCTACCGATCGTGCTGGACATTCCCGGTAACTCGGTCCCCCCTGCCCCGGTGATGGCGATGCCGCCACGGATAGTCTGACCCGCCAGAACGGCACTACGGCATGCCGTGAGCAAGCTCGAAGACCCCCCCGACGCGCATTGGGCAACCAGCGGGCTGAGGTCTTGCGCGTGGGCCGGAACCGGGAGGAGCAGGAGCGCGAGCAGTCCCGTGATCTTCGAGGGATGAGCCATTCGCGTCACGCCAACCGGACCCCTTCACCCGTTTCCACCTCGCCCATGATCCAACCCCGAGTGTCTCCGTCGCCCAAGGCGGCCACGACCCCATCGGCCTTTTCAGGAGAGGCCACCAGAATCAGCCCCACGCCCATGTTGAAGACTCTCATCATCTCGGAACGCTCGATCGCGCCTGCTTCGGCTAGGACTCGAAAGACCGGAGGGACTTCCCACGATTGAGTATCGACGACGGCACCGAGTCCCGCCCCGAGAATCCGCGGCAGATTGCCCACGATACCCCCTCCGGTGATGTGGGCCAACCCTCCGAGCCGGCCGTCTTCCAACAATGGCCAAAGGGCACTCAAGTAGCTGCGATGCACTTCCAAGAGGACATCTCCGACGCTCCGATCGCTGTCGGGAAACGGGGCATCGATCGCCAGCTTCATGACGTCGAAGACGATCTTGCGGGCCAGCGTAAAGCCATTGGTATGAAGCCCCGAAGACTCTAGTCCGATCAGCACGTCTCCCGCCCGGACGCGCGACCCGTCCAGGACTTGCTCATGCGATACGATGCCCACGATAAACCCCGCCAGGTCGTACTCGTCCTCCGAATAGAACTCTGGCATCTGAGCGGTCTCTCCACCCAATAGGGCACAGCCGTTCTCTCTACAAGCCTGAGCTATCCCGCCTACGACTGCAGTCACGACGGTCTCATCCATGCCGCCGGACGCCAGGTAATCGAGGAAGAACAGCGGACGAGCCCCTTGGACCAGGATGTCGTTCACACAGTGATTGACGAGATCCTGGCCGACCGTATCGTGACGGTCAGCCATGAAGGCCACCTTGAGCTTCGTCCCGACACCGTCGGCACTCGAAACCAACACGGGATCCGGGACGTCATCCGGAACTCGATAGAGCCCTCCGAACAGCCCCAATTCAGAGAGCGTATTGCTGTCGCGCGTGGAGGCGACGAGGCCCTCTATACCCTCTTTGGCACGTTCGGCCGCGGCGAGATCCACCCCTGCGGCTCGATAGCTCAACCCGTCTTCTTCGGCCATTTGGACCCTATATGCGATGCTCGAAAGCGGTCATCTCCTTGAACTGCATCAAACGCTTCAGGATATCGTGCTCGTCGAGGGAGTGAAATCGATCGATGCTAAAACTTTCGACTGCGAACGAGCCCATCACCGAACCATACACCATCGCACGCTTGTAGTCGTCCAGACCGAATGAGGCTGCCGCCGCGAGGTGTCCCATGAACCCGCCGGCGAAGGCGTCACCTGCCCCCGTCGGATCGAAGATTACCTCAAGCGGAAATCCGGGAACAAAAAACATCCAGTCGGGGCCGTAGAGGGTCGCCCCATGTTCACCCATTTTCACCACCACGATCTCGGGTCCATGCTCCTGAATCCAGCGAGCCGCCCGCAGCAGGTTGTGATCGCCCGCCAGCTGACGGGCCTCGGCGTCGTTCACCAGCAGGATGTCGACTTTCTTCAACAGTTCGAGGAGTGCGTCAGGGTTCCCCTCGATCCAATAGTTCATCGTGTCGCAAGCCACAACCCTCGGCGACGTCACCTGATCGAGCACCTCCAGCTGGAGCACCGGATCGATGTTCCCCAGAAAGACGCACGACGAATCCCGGAATCCTTCGGGAACTCGGGGTCGGAAGTCCGCAAACACGCCGAGGCGCGTCTCCAACGTGTCCCGTGAGTTGAGATCGTGTGAGTAGCGGCCTGCCCAAAAGAAGCTCTCCCCCTCCGCCTGCTCGATCCCACTGAGATCCACACCTCGTTCGGCGAGGAATTCCAGCTTCTCCAGAGGGTAGTCTTCCCCCACCACACCCACCACGCGCACGGGGCCGAAGAGGCTAGCGGCGGCGGAAAAAAAGACGGCGGAGCCCCCTACCACCCTCTCAGCCTCTCCGAAAGGAGTCTGCACGGAATCCAGAGCTACGCTTCCAACTACGAGTATCGGCACCGATTTACCTTTCTAGGACGTGATTTCATCATCCTTGCGAACCATGCGTTCCGGGGCCCCGATGTCCAGAATTTTCAAGCCATTCCTCAGAACGATCTGAACAGACCGCACGAGGGCGAGGCGAGCCTTCCTCAGGTCCGCGTCATCGACCAGCACCGCGAGTTCGGGGTTCCGACTGGGATTACCCGCGTGATACCAAGAGTTCACCGCACCGGCAGTCTGCTCGAGATAATCGCAGACGAGGTGAGGGGCCCTGAGACGAGCGGCGTTCTTCACGAGTTCCGGGAAGCGCCCCAGTAGCTTGATCAGCTCGCGCTCTAGCTCGTTGTCGAGAAGAGAGAGCTCTACGCCGCGGCCGGTGACCTGTCCGCCGTCGATTTCGGCCTTCCCGAAAATGCTACACATCCGAGCATGTGCGTATTGAATCTTGAACACCGGGTTCTTGTCCGACTGGTCGAGCGCCAGGTCCAAGTCGAACACAAGATGTCCATCCGGTTTGCGCATCTGAAAGAAGTAGCGCGTAACGTCGACACCGACTTCGCCCACCAACTCCCTGAGCGTCGTGTACGACCCGGCCCGTTTCGAGAACTTCACCTCTTGGCCATCCCGTTCGACCCGAACCATTTGGTGCAGGACGTATTCGGGGTACCCAACCGGGAGCCCCAACGCCTGCACCCCGGCGTGGACCCGAGCGACCGTGCCGTGGTGATCGGCCCCCTGGACGTTGATGACATGGTGGAAACCGCGTTCCCACTTGTCCATATGGTATGCTACGTCGGGAAGGAAATAGGTGGGCGACCCGTCACTCTTGATCATCACACGGTCTTTCTGGTCGCCGTACTCGGTCGTGCGAAGCCAAACCGCCCCATCGCGATCAAACACCTTACCGGTCTTTCGAAGCGCTTCGACCGTCGATGCTATCCGGCCATCTTCATAGAGCGACGATTCGAGAAAGTACGTATCGAAGTGGATCCCGAAGTCGGCGAGATCCTGGTCCTGATCTTCCCGAAGCGCGCGAACCGCCACGTTCCTCATCACGTCCATGGCTTCCACTCCCGCGTCCCCGACGAAGCGCTCCCCGTACGCGTCGGCTAAATCGGCAGCGATCTCGGACACGTAGACGCCCTGATATCCGCCATCCGGAATGGGCGCGTCCCCTCCGAACGACTGTTGGTACCGGGCCCAGACACTCTCTGCCAGACGATCGATCTGAGCGCCGGAGTCGTTGTAGTAGTACTCACGGCTGACCAACCAACCCGTCCACTCCAGAAGGCCGGCGATGGCGTCGCCGATCGAGCCCTGGCGCCCGTGCCCGACATGTAGCGGGCCCGTCGGATTCGCCGAGACGAACTCGACCATGATGGGCTCCCCACCGCCCTCGTCTCCTCGGCCGCACAGCTCATCGGCTTCGATGATGTCCACGAGGATGGAGGCAACCTGAGCCGTGCTTAGCCTAAAGTTCAGAAAGCCCGGTCCAGCGATTTCTACGGCTTCGATGCCCGCGTCACGCCCCTCCAATCGAGAAGCGATGTCTTCGGCGATGGTGCGAGGGGGTAGTCCCAGAGAGCCCGCGAGGGTAAGCGCTACATTTGTTGCGAGATCTCCGTGGGCCGGGTCCTTCGGCTGGTCCAACCGGATTTCGGTACCCTGCACACCCATCTCCCCCAATACCTCCTCGAGGGCTCGTCGAATCGCTTCCTGGGACATGGGTCTCTATCGGTGCCCGAACAGGCTCACTTATCCGACTTGGACGACGAGGCGGGCCCCGACGAATCGGATGACGTGGAGGACTTCGATTCCGATTTCGACTCCCCCGACTTGGACGAGTCCGACGCGGCAGGAGAGTCGCTTTTCTTACTCTTACTCGCACCGCCCCCTTGCTCGGAAGAAGCCGCCTTCTTGTAGGCCTCGCTTCGAGAATCTGTGATGTAAAATCCGTCACCCTTGAAAATGAAACCCGCTCCACCAGACAGCAGCCGCTGAGCCGACTCACCGCAGTGAGGACACGGCGCCACCGAATCGGCGGACATGCTCTGAAACAACTCGAACTCGTGCCCGTCAGGGCACCTGTATTCGTATGTCGGCATTCTGGTTACGTCGGAGTGGATCGCGCGAACAACGGATTGACCGAAGGCTAAACAATAACGGGCAGAGGCGGCGTGACTAGGGGTCGTGCGTGCCCCACTCCTCTCGGAGGACGTCGCTGATTTCGCCAAGCGTCACCACCATCTTAACCGCATGAATAATCGGAGGGAGGAGATTGTCATCCGATCGAGCCGCCGCGCGGATACTCGCGCAGGCATCGGATACCGCTGCACCTTCACGTCGTTGCTTCAATGCGTCGAGTCGGCCCTTTTGCTCAGCCTCGAGAGTAGCATAGTCCGGACTCGTCAACGCCATCGGCCCCTCATCTTCCTCGAAGGCGTTGACCCCGACGACTCTCCGCTCCTCCCTTTCGATTTCCATCTGGTGACCGTATGCGGCCCGGTGGATTTCATTCTGCATGAACTCGACGGCCTGAGCCGCACCGCCCAACGCGTCGATCTGTTCCAGATATTCCAGTGCCACACGTTCGATCTCGTCCGTGAGCGCCTCGACGTAGTAACTCCCCGCAAGGGGATCCACAGTTTTCGTCACTCCAGATTCGTGCGCTACAATCTGCTGCGTTCGAAGCGCGATCTTGGCCGATTTCTCACTCGGAATCGCCAGCGCCTCGTCGTAGCCATTCGCGTGCAGGGATTGGGTTCCGCCGAGCACCGCTGCCAGCGTCTGGATCGCCACCCGCGCGACGTTATTCAGTGGTTGCTGTGCGGTGAGCGTCGATCCACCGGTCTGCGCATGGAATCTGAGCATGCAGGACCGATCGGACGCCCCATAGCGCTCTTTCATGATGGTGGCCCAAAGCCGCCGCGCCGCTCGGAACTTCGCGACCTCCTCCAGAATATCGTTGTGGGTGTTGAAGAAGAAGGACAGCCGTGGCGCGAAGTCCTCCAGGGGCACGCCCCGGGCCAGTACGCGTTCTACGTACGTAATGCCGTTCGCGATCGTAAACGCGATCTCTTGCGGCGCCGTAGATCCCGCCTCTCGGATGTGATAGCCCGATATGGAGATCGAATTCCAGCGAGGTACGTCACGAGCGCAGAAGGCTACGAGGTCGGACGTCATCCTGAGGCTGGGTTCCGCAGGATAGATGTAGGTCCCGCGCGCGATATACTCTTTGAGAATATCGTTCTGGACGGTCCCCCTCAGGGCCGTTCTGGCGATGCCCCGCTCGTCCGCGACGGCGATATAGAGAGCGAGCACCACGGCGGCCGTGGCATTGATCGTCATTGACGTGGATACTCGGTCAAGGGCGATCCCGTCGAATAGGACGCGCATGTCCTCGATGGAGTCGATAGCGACTCCCACGCGGCCCACCTCCCCCTCGGCCATGAGGTGATCCGAGTCGTAACCCATCTGGGTGGGAAGATCGAAGGCCACCGACAATCCGGTACTTCCCTGGGCGAGGAGGTACCGATACCGGGCGTTGGTCTCCTCAGCAGTGCCGAAGCCGGCGTACTGACGCATGGTCCACAAGCGTCCACGGTACATGTCCGCGTAGATGCCCCGCGTGAAGGGAAAGCTGCCCGGCTTGCCGAGATCCTCCGTCGCCTCCCCGCGCGCTCCGTACACAGCCTCTACGTTCATTCCGCTTCCGGTGCGAAACTCGCTCTCCCCTGGGTCATGGCTCACGATGCTCTCTACTCGTCGTCGACCGACAACAGTTCCATCAGTATCTCGTCCTTCTCCACTACCTGGCCAGCGGTGACATGGATGTGTCCGATCCGAGCCTCCATCGAAGCGGTCAGGTCGTTCTCCATCTTCATGGCCTCTACGATCACGAGCCGCCGACCGGATTCGACCAGGTCGCCCTCTTCGACGGCGACACTCACGATCACCCCGGGCATGGGCGCACGAACCGGCTGCGGTCCCCGGTCCACTGGATCTCCCCCAGCCATCTCCCGAATCTTGTGAGCGTGCTCGTCTAGCACGACCGCACTATGGCAGCGCCCCCGAAGCTGGAGGTCCCAGCGACCGGCTCGTTCCCGACGTGCGATAATCCGATGGGACTCCCGTCCAATCAGAAACCAGTGCAAGTCGGTTCCGGCGATCACCTCCTCCGAGACGTCGACCGGCTGACCGTCGACGTGAATCCCACCGGGTTCGATCACCACCTCGAACGTGTCATCACCGATGTCGATATGATACCGCATGACTTTATCCGTCGGCCTCCACCGCCGTCGTGCGCTGCAAGATGGCGAGGACCTCTACGTGTGCCGTTTGAGGAAAAAGGTCGAAAGCGTGGAGTCCAGCAACATCGTACGACGATCCCAGGCGCGCGAGATCACGGGCTAGCGTGGCGGGGTCGCAACTCACATAGATCACCTTCGATGGACCCTCGTCTCGGAGCAGCGCCGTGACGCGTTCGTCCACCCCTCCTCTCGGCGGATTGAGAATCACGACGTCGGCGGGGAGCGCCTCGGAGAGCCGCTCCTCCACCGCCCCTGTGAGAACAGAAAACCCTTCAGGAGCATCCCGACCCGCCGCCCTAGCGGCGGCCGCGTTCAGTTCGATTCCAATGGCGAGGCGGTCCTCCTTGGCCACCCTCCGACCGTAAAGGCCCGCACCACAATACGCGTCCACGACAACACGGGCGGACGATTTCAGGACCTCATCCAGGACGAGCTGGTGGAGTGCCTCGGCGGCTGAATCGTTCACCTGCGTGAAGGCCGCAGGACCCGCACTCAAGAGTTCTCCGAGGCGGGTATCGTGGCCGTCGGCCAACCCCGCGAGCAGGCGTCCACCACCGTCGGCCCTCGTCGCCCATACTGCGACCAGGCCTTCGACCTCCTTGAGCAAGATATCCGGTCGGCCGGTGCCCTTCCCACCCTCTATCACTAGAATGACGCCTTCGTCCACCTCACGAAGCGTAAGGCGTAGCCGACGACCCGAAGGGAGTCGTCGAGCCCCGTCGCCCCACGTCGACTGCAGGCCCTTCCAGGCGGTTGCGACGGCCGGAACGGGAAGAACGCACGCCTCCGCCACGTCAACGATCCGATCCGGCCTGTCGAGACGGTGAAAGCCCGAGACCACACGCCCTCCGGGCAGGCGGATCAACGTGAATGTGACGCGAGAACGGTAGTGGTACCGTTCGGGGCTAGGGTGCACCGAGGTGGGGGACAGGTCGAGATGGGCGATACGCTTGAGAGCATCGTGGACGAACCGGCTCTTCCAAAGCAACTGGTCGTCGTAGGCGATGTGTTGCAGAGTGCACCCTCCACATTCACCATATGAGAGACACAGTGGATCGGTCCGGTCCTCTGTCGGCGTGAGCATCTCCAGTACTTGCCCCCGTGCCCATCTCCGCTTCAGCTTCGTGACCCGGATACGAACCTCGTCACCGGGAGCAGTTCGAGGTACGAACACCGTGCGACCATCCGGAAGATGTCCCACGCCCGTTCCGTCCGAAGCGACTCTTCGGACCCGAATCACTTCAACGGCCCCCTTCGCGAGATCGAGTCCTATTTCTTCCACGGCCATCCCGACGCCCGCCAAGTTGAAAGCTGTGTCCCGCGTCTCCCGTCCGAACGGCTCACGAGGCGGCGACTCCGGTGCTCATGCTCCAACACCGCCGCCATCATCGCCGCCACTCGATGGTCCTCAGCGTAGTCGCCGAACAGCTCAGGATGCTCCTCGACGTAAGCCACACTCAGGCGACCGTTGGCAAAATCTTCCTCCGCCATCACCCGACGGTGAAATGGCACACACGTTTCGACGCCGGAGACCTCGAGCTCGTCGAGAGCTCTCTTCATACGCCGGATGGCCCCCGCACGGTTCTCGGCATGTACGATCAACTTGCCGAGAAGCGGATCATAGTGGAGGGAAACCTCGAAACCCGACGCGATCCCCCCATCCCACCGGATCCCCGGACCCGCCGGAATCGCCAGATAGTCGATCCTCCCCGCCGACGGAAGAAAGTCGCGTCGCGGGTCTTCGCTGGTGATCCTGCATTCGATGGCGTGACCCGTGACGGACACATCATCCTGGCTAAACCCCAGAGGCTCTCCCCGTGCAACTCGGATCTGCCACTCGACGAGGTCGAGCCCCGTGACCAGCTCTGTAACGGGGTGCTCCACTTGCAGGCGGGTATTCATCTCCAGGAAGTAGAAGTTCCCCTCATCGTACAGGAACTCTACGGTTCCCACACCACGGTAGTCGACCGCTTGCGCTGCTCGAACGGCTACGGCTCCCATCTCGACCCTTTCGGTCGGTGTCAACACGGTGGAAGGAGCTTCCTCTATGAGCTTCTGATGCCGCCTCTGGATCGAGCACTCGCGTTCGCCCAGATGGAGTACGTTTCCCGAGTCATCGGCGAGGATTTGGAACTCGATATGCCGGGGACGGAGAAGGAGTTTCTCTACGTATATCGAGCCGTCACCGAAGGCGGCTTCGGCCTCACGGACCGCTGCCTCGAAGGCTGCCGACATTGCCGCGGCGTTGTGTACGAGCCTCATGCCCTTCCCTCCTCCACCCGCCACAGCCTTGAGGAGAACTGGAAACCCAAGGTCCTCGGCCAGCCGGAGGGCTTCCCTACTGTCGCGAACCGGATCTTCGCCACCGGGAACGATCGGGATCCCCGCCTCCGACATGCGGCGTCTCGCCTCGGTCTTGTCACCCATGGCCTGGATGGATGCGGGACGGGGACCGATGAACACGAGCCCCGACTCCTCAACGTCCTGTGCGAATCGAGCTCGCTCGGCTAGGAATCCATAGCCGGGATGGATGGCGCCCGCCCCGGAGATCTGCGCAGCCTCAATGATCCGGTCTCCACGCAAATAGCTCTCCGCCGCCGGCGCCCCTCCAATAGACAAGGCCTGATCCGCCAACAGAACATGCGGTGAGAGTCGATCCGCGTCGGAATAAACAGCAACCGAACGGAGGCCCATATCTCGGCAGGCTCGGATGACCCGGACTGCGATCTCTCCCCGATTTGCCACAAGCACGGTGTCGAACATGAGAAAGACGTTAGAGGCCTTTGGGAGAACTGGGCGCCAGGTCGGCCCCCGCGAACAATGGACAAAGAAGTTTGGCGGACCTTCCGAGAAGTGTAAAGTCCACCCGGGAGTGTCGACCCGATCCGGGAGCACGAAGAACGGGGCGAGCGCGCGAGCACCCGCCCCGTCGCCCGCACTGGCGAGCCTTCCCGCTTCCTGACTCAGAACACTAAGGCATGAATCCTTCGGTCACGAGCTCGTCACCCCGCCGTACGACGGTCATTCTAATGGGTTCACCGGCCTCGTAGGACCGGATCAGGCGCCGCGCGCGACGCACCGTTTCAACCTCTCGATCTCCCACCTCGAGGATCACGTCACCCGGGACGAGGCCCAGGGTGGAGTCCTCGTCCACCTCCATGACCAGGACGCCTCTCTCCACCCCGAAGTATGTCCCCAGCTCGGGGTTGAGCTCTACGAGTTCCACTCCTTCATTCGACTCAGCTCCGTACGTGAAGTCGAACACCTGGGGGGATGTTCATTCGCTCGACACGCTCTCCGAGCCCCCTCATGCGCTCACCCATCTCTTCGCGTCGGTCCTCCCACATGTCATCATCCCACTCGTGCGCGTCAGGTCCGACGCTCCACATCATATCCCCCGAAGATCCGAAGCTGCTGATCCGTGGCAGATCGTACTCCTCGGCTTCGACGCTCACCACGCCGGCGCTTCCGTCCCGAAGGTATCGGATTTCCACCACTTGACCCGCCTCGACCTCCCGGGCGAGCGCCAACACTCGCTGGGCCGGCAGTGACTCATCCGAATCGAGCGCATTTTCCAGTTCGCTATCGAAAAGTGGCGACGTCAATTCATGACCGTCGAAAGCCGTGATGATGTCGCCATCTCGAAGACCCGCCTCCTCAGCTGGCGAGCGATGCATCACGTCGTCGATCAACGCCCCTTGGTCGTCATATCTCCGCGACTGCCGGGCGTTCAAATACAGCCCCAGGCGAGTCCTCGAAGCCCTTTCGACAAAGAAGTTCGGAATGAGGCCTCGAGACATGCCGCTCCAGACCCGTCGTCCGTCCCTATCCCTATCTCTGCTCTGAGCTTCGGCTGTGGCCGGCACGGCTACAATCAGCAAAACCAGCGCAGGCAGCCACGACATCATCGGATTTCGCTTCACCAGTCCCCTCCCCATCTTGGTGTAGTCCTCCGGCGATTCACCGAAGGGCACCCCTTGAGACGCGAACGTAGAAGAGAACCGTTGCCTCGCCATTCTCGGTGACTCGCGAACTTCTGACTCAGGACGCTAGAGCGGGATATTCCCGTGCTTCTTCCGGGGATTCTCGTCCCGCTTGTTGCGCAACATGTCGAGAGCGGTGATGAGGCGAGGACGGGTCTTACGCGGATCGATCACATCGTCGATATAGCCACGGGCGGCAGCGACATAGGGGTGGGCAAATCGTTCAGTGTACTCTTCGATACGTGCGTCCGTGGCAGCTTCCGGATCATCAGACTCGGCGATTTCTCTTCGATACAGGATCTCTACAGCTCCCGTCGGCCCCATGACGGCAATCTCGGCGGTGGGCCATG
>Ga0310121_10002561_pt1 | contig 17121 bp, 17 predicted proteins | sample CB27_Tmax_986_MG_FD_203504 | JGI IMG/M metagenome (GOLD analysis project Ga0310121, IMG submission 203504) | Marine microbial communities from Western Arctic Ocean, Canada - CB27_Tmax_986 | ecosystem: Environmental > Aquatic > Marine > Oceanic | place: Canada: Western Arctic Ocean | collected...
GCGAGAGCGGCGCGATGGACTTCCTGGTGAGCGCGCTCTCTCCGGTGCTGGCTGTGATCGGCTTCCCGGCCGAGGTGCTGCCGATGGCGATCGTCCGGTCGCTCACGGGCTCGGGATCGGCCGGCCTTGTCGTCGACATGATCAGCGAGTACGGCGAGGATTCGATTTTCGTGAAGATGGCGGCAGTCATGTTCGGCTCGAGCGAGACCACGTTTTACGTGATCGCCGTCTACTTCGGCGCGGTGAACATCAAGCGGACCCGGCACGCGGTGGCGGCCGGGCTCACCGCCGACCTGGCGGCCGCGCTGATCGCCGTCTGGCTGGTGCAGCTCATCTACGGCTGAGCCTCTCCCGGATGTACTATCACCTGATCGGTATCGCGGGGACGGCCATGGCCTCCCTGGCGGGGCTGCTCCGCGAGAAGGGACACCGGGTCTCGGGCTCCGACCAGGGGGTCTATCCCCCCATGTCGGACATGCTCGACGAGCTGGGGATCGAGTATGCCCGGAGCTTCGATCCGAAGCATCTGGAGCCCGCGCCGGACCTCGTCGTCGTCGGGAACGCGATCAGCCGCGGCAACCCCGAGCTCGAGGCGACCCTCGACCTGGGGCTGCGCTACACGTCCAGCGCCGCGACCATCAAGGACGAGTTCCTCTGGGGGAAGCACGTGCTCGCGGTGGCGGGCACGCACGGGAAGACGACGACCGGCGCGATTTTGGCTTGGCTGCTGGAAAGCGCCGGGATGAGCCCGTCCTTTCTGGTGGGGGGGCTGCTCGAGAACTTTGGCCGCTCCTTCCGTCTCACCGACTCCGAGCTCTTCGTGATCGAGGCCGACGAGTACGATGCGGCCTTCTTCGACAAGGGCCCCAAGATGTGGCACTACCTCCCGCGCACGGCAGTGGTGACCGGGGTCGAATTCGACCACGCGGACATCTATCGCGACGAGATGGCGTACCGCTTTGCCTTCGAGCGCTTCATCAATCTGGTGCCCAGGAACGGCACGCTGGTGGTCGGCTGGGAGACGGCGGCCGCGCGCGAGCTGTCGGAGCGTTCGTTCGCGCCGGTGTGGTCGTGTGGGCTCGAGAAGCGCGACGGAGGCGGGCACCCGCGGTGGCAGGCGCGCGCGGTCGAGTACCAGCAGGACGGAACCGTCTTCGAGGTATGGCAGGACGCGCGGCGCCGCGGCTTGATCGAAACCCCGCTCACCGGCGCGTTCAACACGCGAAACTGCCTGGCCGCGATCGCCGCCGCGTGTGCGGCGGGCGCGAACTGGGAGGGGATCGCCCGCGGTCTCCGGACCTTCCAGAGCGTGCGGCGGCGGATGGAGGTGCGGGGCGAGGTGCGCGGCGTCACCGTCATCGACGACTTCGCGCACCACCCGACGGCCGTGCGCGAGACGATCGCCGCGGTGCACCAGCGCTTCGGCGGGCGCCGGGTGATCGCGATCTTCGAGCCGAGGAGCTACACGGCACAGCGGCGGGAATTCCAGGAGCCCTACCGGCGCGCCCTGGCGGCGGCTGAGAGGGTGGTGGTCGGCGGGCTCTTCCGGCCCGAGCGGTACGACGAGGCAACCGGGCTGGATCCGGGCGAGTTGGCCGAATCGCTGCGCGGGGACGGCGTGGCCGCGGACTACATCCCCGACGTCGATCAGATCGTCGCCACGGTGGTGCCCGAGGCCCGCGCGGGGGACGTCCTGCTGGTCATGTCCAACGGATCCTTCGGGGGGATCCACGACCAGCTGCTTGAGGCGTTGCGGGGAGGAGCGGGGGATCGCGGGTTCAGCCAGTAGCTCGCCTTGATCATCAGGATGTTGTCGGGGTGCAGGTCGAACAGGTCGGCGACGTCGCGGCCGAGCCGGAAGTTCCCGACCCCCGCCGCGGACGGGTCCCTTGAACGCCGTGGGAAGCCCCTGCTGCTCAGCAGCCGATCGCTGTTCCACCCCGGCGGGGATCAGCAATCCCCTCGAGGGTGCCGTCGGGGCGGCGCCGGATCGCCTCTACGTCGCCCGCCAGCTCGTCGCGCGCGGCGAGCCGGTGGCCCATCGCGCGCAGCGTTTCCATCACCTCGTCGGGGAGGCCTCCCGGCTCGTACGAGATCTGGTCGGGGAGGTGTTGGTGATGGACGCGGGGCGCGAGCACCGCCTGGGCCAGTCCCATCCCGTGGTCGACCAGGTTGGACAGCACCTGGAACACCGTCGTGATGATGGAGGAGCCGCCCGGCGTGCCGATCACCAGGAAGAGGCCGCCGTCCGAACCAAGCACGATCGTCGGCGTCATCGCGGAGAGCATCCGCTTGCCCGGTGCGATCGCGTTGGCCTTCCCCTGCACCAGGCCGAACTGGTTCGCCATCCCGGGCTTCGCGGTGAAGTCGTCCATGTCGTTGTTGAGCACGACTCCGGCGCCGTCGACTACCACCCTGCTTCCGTACCAGGAGTTGATCGTGGTGGTGAGCGAGACGGCGCCCCCGAAGGGATCCACCACCGACAGGTGGGTCGTGTGCTCGCTCTCGCGACGGTACGCCTCCATGCCGGGGGCGATGTCTGCGGAAGGGGTCGCGCGCTCGAGTGAAAGGTCGCGCCCATGCCACGTCGCGTATGCGGAATCGAGCAGTACGTCGAGCGGCATGTCAACAAAGTCAGGATCCGTAAGATAATGGTTTCTATCCGCGTACGCTCGCCGCCACGTCTCCGCCATGAGGTGCACGTGCGCCGCGCCGTGCCATTCCATGTCACGCACCGCATATCCCTCGAGCATCCCGCAGATCTGGGCGAGCGCAACCCCGCCCGAGGAGGGCGGTGACATCGAGAGCACCTCGTAGCCCCGGTAGCGTGTGCGCACGGGCTGGCGCCACACGCTCCGGTAGCCCGCCAGGTCCGCGTGTGTGAGCAGGCCGCCGTGGCGCTTCATCTCCGCGACGATCAGATCCGCGGTCTCGCCCCTGTAGAACCCGTCGGCCCCGCGGTCGCGGATCCGCTCGAGCGTGGCCGCGAGCTCCGGCTGCCGGAACACGTCGCCCCTGCTCGGCAGAGCACCCCCGGGGAGGAAGACCCGGGCGCTCGGCGGGAAGCGCCTGAGCCCACTCACCACGTCGCGACCGTAGGAGTGGATGCACCGCTCGGTCACCACGAAGCCACCCGCGAGATCGATAGCGGGCCCGAGCAGCTCGGCCCACGGACGGGACCCGAAGCGGCGGTGTGCATCCCAGAGTCCACGGACCGTCCCGGGCACGGCGACCGAGCGGTGGCCAATCACGGATTCCTCGGTCACCGCGCCGTGCTCGTCCAGGTACATCTCGCGGGTGGCACCCGCCGGTGCCGTCGTCCGGTGATCGTGCGCGGCGACCGTGCCGTCCGCCGTGCGGAGGACGAGAAAGCCGCCGCCGCCCACGTTTCCCGCCTCCGGGTTCACTACCGCCAGGGCGAAGGAGGTGGCAACGGCCGCGTCTACAGCGTTGCCTCCGGCCTCGAGCACGCCCGCGCCCACCTGGCTCGCGTACCGATCCGTCGTGGCAATCATGCCGCGCGTGGCGGTGACCGCGGCCGCGTGCGCCGGGTAGCGCCAGGAGGCGGGCCAATTGCTTGGCCCGGTGCGGCCGGTCACGTGCGGCTCGCCCGTTCCCAAGCGTCCAGGCGCGCGAGCTCCCGGATCTGGAGCGTGCGTCCCACCGCGGCGTGCACGTCCTGGTTGGAGTCGCGGGCTGAGTCGATTCGGAACGGCTTGCCATCCACCACGCTCAGGAAGCGATTGCGCACGTGCACGCGCGAAGATGCCTTGAGGCGACCCTCCGCGATGGCTGCGACGGCCCCGAGCAGCACGGGCACCTTGATCGTGCTCGCGGCGTGGAACCAGCGCTCGGCCTGGTATTCCCAGGCGGTGAGGTGATGGTAGTCGTAGAATGCGACGGCCACCGCTTCGGCGCTGGCCGCCTGGCCCGCGTCCATGATGCGGCGGCGCAGACTTAGGGCTTCGGTCAAGCTGAGCTCGGGTCGGGGGTGGGCGCGCGCCGGTCGCGGGTGCAGAGGACGTTCCCGCGGGCCGGGGGCCGAAGCTCGAATCCTAGGTTGTTCGCAGGCCACCGAAAGCCCGAGCTTGCTGGATCCGCTCCAGCGGACGGGATCCACACGCAGACGGCGGGAGGCCGTGGATGGGGATGGCCAGAAGTCCGGGGGCGGCGACGCAGCGGGCGCGTGCGCTCCTGCCCCGCGCCCTGCGCACGGGTGCGCGGGTGGCGCTGGTCGCGCCAGCGGGTCCGCTCGGGGCCGGGCGGATCGAGCGCTCCCGCGCGCGCTGCGAGGAGCTAGGGCTCGAGCCGGTGGTGTTTCCGGCCGCCGCGGCGCGCCACCGCTTCCTGGCGGGCACGGACGCAGAGCGGCTCGCGGACCTCCAGGCCGCCTTCGACGACCGGTCGATCGATGCGGTCTGGGCGCTGCGCGGGGGCTACGGCACCGTCCGCATCCTGGACCGCCTCGATCTGGCCCGTCAGCGCGACGCGCCGATTCCCTTCATCGGCTTCAGTGACAACACGACCTTGCACGCGCGCCACGTCGAGCTGGGCGTGGTCTCCTTCCACGGTCCGCACCCGGGCGCCGATTTCCCGCCCGAGACGGCCGAAGCATTCCGCCGCGTCCTCTTTCACCCGACCGCCGCTGGCGGGCTCCCGGTCCGCGCGAGCGATCCGGCTCCGCGCACGCTCGTGGGCGGACGGGCCGAGGGCCCGCTGATCGGGGGCAACCTGGCCGTGCTGGCGTCGCTTTGCGGAACCGCGCACGTGCCGTGGGCCGAGGGGCGGATCCTGTTCCTCGAGGACGTGGCGGAGCCGGCCTACCGGTTGGATCGCATGCTCCTCCAGCTCGAGCGGAGCGGGATGCTGTGCGGGGTCGCGGGGGTGGCGTTCGGCCGCTTCACGGAGGGGCCGGCCGAGGATCCCCACCCAGTCGCCGACGTGCTGCGAGAGACGGCCGAGCGGCTCCGGGTACCGGCGGTGGCCGACCTCCCCTTCGGCCACGTGGAGCACAACTGGACGCTGCCCGTGGGCGTGTGCGCGACGCTCGACGGGAACGCGGCGACCCTCACGATCACGGAGCCGGCCGTCGTGGGCTGAGCGGCCTCGCGACCGCGCCCCGCGCTGCCACCTCCTCCTCCGCGCGCATGACGCGCAGATCGCCCAGGCGGCGGCGCGCCGTGCGCGGCGATGCGGCGCGAGGGGAAAGTGTCGGATCTCCAGCCGCCGCCGGCCAGCGGCGGGGCCGAGGGTGAGCGTGGGCGGGGCGAAAACGGGGAGCGGAAGAGACTGATGCGGCGCCCCGCGGGCGGCGGCACCGCGAAGCACGGCGGCCGCGGCGGCGAGCAAGAGCGCGACGACTGCCGCCCGCGCCCATGCACTCACGGCGGTGCTCACGGCCAGCCTCCCGCGTCGAACTGATAGAGCCGGTCCTGGCCACGACGTACAGACTGCCATCGTGGAGTGTCGCGTGGCTCGCGCTCCACAGAATCTTGCGCGCGGGCTCGGCGCGGGGGAGCGGGAGCGGATGGGCGGTCCACGTCGCCGGGTCGATCAGGAGCCCCCAGTGGTCCGGCAGCGAGAACGGCACGAGCAGCAGCCCCCGATCGTCCGTTGAGATGTGCTTCGTGGCCGGCGACGACACGAACGCGGCGGCGCGCGCCCCCCACCGCTCCATCTCCTTGACGCGCCGGCGGAGCAGCGCGTCGCGGGAGGGCTCGGGCAGGAGACGGAGGTCGAGGATCTCTCCAGCGGCGTCGTACGCGGCCAGCCCGAGCACTGCCCCGTCCAGCACGTAGACCGGTCTGCCCGGCGGCGTCACGATGAACGCGCCCGCCGGCAGATAGGTGAGCGGGTCCGACCGGGCGAGCCGCGCCAGGACCTCTGGGATGCGCGTGTGCCCGTCCCCGTTCCCGATGCGGTTCGTGTAGTAGCCGTCGCGTCCTGGGGCGGCGAAGATCTCCCCGTCCAGCACGGCGACGTAGGTGGGCACGCCGACGGCGGGGATCCCTTGCACGCTGGCACTGAATCTCGCGGGTGGCCATGTCCGTATGGGCTTGTGTGCACCGCCCATATGGTACGTCGCCCGGCCCCCCGGACGTGAGGACGAAATGCGGACTCTTCTAGACCTGCTGATCGCGGGCTTGGCCCTGCTGCTCGGGCTCAAGCTGCTCGCGGTGCTCGTGCTGCCCCTGCTCGGACTGATCGCGCTCGCGATCAAGCTCGCCGTCATCGCCGCGGTCGCCTACTTCCTGTACGCGTTCGTTCGCGGCAAGAAGCGCGAGCAGCAAGTGTAACGGGATCGGACGGCTCCCTCTTCGCGGCGCGCGGAGCCCGATCGCACGGAGCGCACGCGTTCCGCACGGTCCACGCGCGTCATCAGAAAGCCGTCAAACGTTTCTCGCACGCAGACGCGTGCGACTCTCTTGACGCCCTCCGAGGTCACTCTTACCGTTGATTGGCTTGTCACCCCGGGGTGCCGAAAGGGCTTGTTTTACGCGGTGTTCTGGGGTCTCACCGCTTCCGAGTCGCGGTGTCGGAAGCATGCGTTGCCGTCCGATAGCGGCTGAGGCCGCACGTCTCTCCCACCTTCTTGATGAGGAGCGCAGCAGATGAACAAGTCCGATCTCGTGGACTCTCTCGCGGACAAGACCGGTATCACCAGGGCGGATGCATCCCGCGCCGTGGACGCGCTCTTCAGCACGGACGGCGGGATTATTTCCCGTGCGCTGAAGAAGGGTGACCGTGTGCAGATCACCGGCTTCGGTACGTTCGAGGCGAGGAAGCGGAAGGCTCGCACCGGCCGAAATCCGCGCACCGGCGAGAGCATCAAGATCGCCGCTTCTAAGTCCCCGAGCTTCCGGGCCGGGAAGGGCCTGAAGGACGGCATCCGCTAAGCCACACCCGCTCTGCGCGGCCGGACACCACCCGCCCCGGAGCACTGGACCGGCCGGGAGAGCCGGATCCACGAGATAGGCTTGTGAGGAGGGGGCCGCACCTTGGGTGCGGCCCCCTCCTCACGTTAGCGCTCGTATCAGCCGCCGTCGCGCCGGTGCCTGCCGGTCGCGCGACCACCTTGGCTCTTGGTCCGCGTGCCCGTGCGTTTGGCACCCCGTGAAGCACCGCGGTCGTAGTCCGCGCGCACGCTCCGCCCGCGCACGGTGACCCCGTTGAGCGCCCGGATCACGCGCTCCGAAATCGGCTCCTGCACCTCCACGATCGAGAAGGTGTCGCGAATCTCGATCCGGCCGATCTGCGATCCCTCGACGCCGGCCTCTCCTGTGATTGCCCCAACGATGTCGCGGGGGCCGGCGCCGTCGCGCTCGCCCAGGCTCAGGTAGAGCCGCACGAACGGCACCGGCGCGGGGGCTGCGGCCGTGCGCTTGATCGCTGACCCACGCGCCGGTGTGGCTCCCGCCCGCGCGTCCGGTGTGGCGGTCAGGGCTGGGGCCGATCCCGCGGGCTCGGCGGCGCGCAGCAGCGAGACCGCTGCGGCCGCTACCTCGGCGCCGCCGCGCCGCTCGAGCAGCGGCTCGAGCGCGACCAGCCAAGGTGCCAGGTCGCTCCCATCGATCACCGCCTCGAGCCGTGCGGCCAGCGCGTCCAGCTCGCCGCGCGCGGTGCTAGCGACCGGAGGCGGGAATGGCACGACGCGATAGCCCGCGCGCTTTGCGACGTCGCGCAAGTGCGGCATCTCGCGCGGAAGCGCGAGGACGACCCCTCCCCGTCCGCCGCCATGGCGCCGGTCGAGTGCGTCGGGTCCGGTCGGCGCGTCGAAGCTCACCGGGACGGCTTCCGCCCCCTCGAGCGCCCGGCGCGCGGGGAGCTCGCCGCCAGTGGTGGAGGCGAGCCACAGTGGTGCGCTTGGGTCCCCCGGCGGCCCGCCGTGATAACCGTGCAGCGAGAGGAAGTCACCCACGTCAGCCGCGTCGTCGTCGCTGGCGAAGAAGAGACAGACGTGGCGCGCGTCCTCCAGCAGCTCGGCGGTGAGCTGGAGCGCGCCCGCCGCGCGCGGCTCGTCTACGATGCGGTATCGTACCTCACCGCGCCTGGGGCCGGCCTCCGCCTCGACCTCGACGGCCCGCGGCGGGAGCTGCACGGCGCGCCGTGCGTGGCGCTTCACGAAGTCCTCGATCTCGGGCGGGGTCGGCAAGGCGAGCACGACCCGCTGCGCGTCCTTCGGGAGGAACTCGAGCAGCGCCTCGAGCTCGCCGAGCCCCCCGGCACGCTGGATCGCGTTCGCCTGCTCGACCACCAGCGCTTGGACGCTCTCCGCCCGGAGCCGGCCTGCGCGCGCCCACGCGAGCAGCTCGGTGGCGGTGCCGAAGAGGAGGTCGGCCCGGTCGGGGAGCACCCAGGGACCGGCGGCCGAGGCGAGCGTGTGCCCGGCCGCCGCGGCGATGGGAGCGAGCGATTCAGCGAGCCGGAGCGCCGCATCCGCGGTCGGCGTGACGACCAGCGCGCGCGGCGCCCCCCCTCCGGGCTCCACCCGCTCGAGCAGCCCCACGCCGTAGGCGATCAGCGTTCCGGCGCCCGGACCGGCGCGGCCGAGCAGGTGATTGCCCCGGCGGATCACGGGGATCGCGGCGGCCTGGAAGGGGGTCGGCTCCTCGATCCCCTGGGACGACAGCGCATCGACTAGCTCCCCCCCAACCCCCAGATCCTCGAAGGAGTCCATCTGATCAGGTCGGCTCGCCCCGGCCCGGTCCCCCGCGGTCGAAGGGCTTGTACGGCAGGTGGTTGAGGAACTTCTGGACCTCGTAGTCGATGCGCGCCGTCCGGAGCCGGTCCGTGTTCGCGATGACCTCGGTGTACGGCCCGTGACGGTGCACGGAGAGCGTCACCGTCCCCTCGGCGCCCGAATAGGTCGCCCCGTGGCCGCTGCTCTTGGTGCGGTTGAGCCCGATTCGCTGGGGGAGCATCTGCTCGGCCGCGGACAGCACCTCCTCGGAGCTGAACGCCGTCTTGCGCTGGTAACCGGCCATCGATTGCGGATCGTGAGGTTGAATCAGCGGGCCCGGAGGAAGGCGAGGAGGGTGCCACGATCGTGGAATCCCACGAGGCGCCGGCCACCAGCGAGGAGCGCAGGAACCCCCGCCACCCCGAGGCGTTCCCCCTGCGCGCGGGCCTGCTCCAACGCCGCGGTGTGGCGGTCCACGTCCAGCACGGCCTTGGTGCGGGTGAGGTCCATCCCGTTGCGGACCGCGATGTCGAGCAGCACGTCGACCCGGCCCAGGTCGCGCCCCTGGAGCTGGTACGCCTCGAAGAGGGCGCGATGGACCGGCTCGAAGCGGTCCCGCTCGCGCGCCTCGAGCGCAAGCTCGTGCGCCTTGCGGGTCCACGGGACGAGGCGCGGGCTCGCCAACTCGACACCGGCCGCTGCTGCCGCCCCCTGCGCGTCGCGCCAGCGCTCCCGCCACGCTTCCTCCAGGGGGTCGATCAGCGGGGAGGGCGGCGGGCGGAGCTCGAAGGGCAGGCGCTTCACCGCGACCGCCGCTTCCGCCTCGAGCGCCGCCAGCTGGCGCTCGATCAAGAACGAGGCTGGGTCGATGTAGTCGTAGAAGAAGCTCACGGCCGAGGACATGCGGGTCGAAGCTCGACCGGCGGAGGCGGCGCGGGCAAGCGCCGTCCGACGCGACCGGGTGCCGATCGCACCCGTTCCGACGGTATTTGGTATATTGGGGCGCGCACCTCCTCTGTCCGCGGGCATCACAGCCGAGGTGGCCCCCATGTCGTTCAGCGCGAACATCGAGAAGATCAGGCCCTCCGCGACCATGGCCGTGAGCGCGCTCGCCAAGCGCCTCAAGGCGGAGGGACGCGACGTGATCGACATGAGCGCCGGGGAGCCCGACTTCGACACGCCGGCGCACATCGCGGAGGCGGGTATCGAGGGAATCCGGGCGGGGAAGACCCGCTACACCGCGGCCGCGGGCATGCCCGAGCTGAAGAAGGCGGTCGCGCGCACGCTCTCGGAGCGCGCGGGACGGGAGCTCGATCCCGAGGGGGTCGTGGTCACGTCCGGAGCGAAGCAGGCGCTCTTCAACGCGTGCTTCTGCCTGTTCGGGCCCGGCGACGACGTGCTGATCGGTGCGCCCTACTGGACGAGCTATCCCGAGATCGTGACCCTCGCGCGCGCCAATCCGATGCCGGTTGCGGGCGGCGAGGAGCGCGACTTCCGGCTGACTCCCGACGACCTGGAGCGCGCGGCAACTCCAAAGACACGCGGGCTCCTCTACTCCTCACCCTCGAATCCGACGGGGGGCGTGTATGCGCGGGACGAGCTCCGGGCGCTCGTCGAATGGGCGCGCGATCGCAAGATCTGGGTGATTGCGGACGAGATCTACCGCGCGATCAATTTCACCGGCCCGGAGGGGACCCCGGCGCCGGGGCTGTTCGACCTGCCGGCCAGCTCCCTCGGGGACACCGTGCTCATCGACGGCACCTCCAAGGCGTTCGCCATGACCGGATGGCGTCTGGGCTTCTCGTACTGCGATCCGCGGGCTGCCAAGGAGCTGGGCGCGCTCCAGAGCCACGTGTCCTCCAACGCCGCGACCCCGTCGCAGATGGCCGCGCTGGCCGCGTACACGGACCGCGCGCGCACCGAGCAGGCCGTCCGGGCGATGGTGGCCGGCTTCCGCCGCCGGCGCGATCTGGTGACGCGGCTCTTCGACGAGATGCTCCCGGACTTCCCGTACCTGAAGCCGATGGGCGCGTTCTACCTCTTTTTCCGGGTGGACTCGGCCTTCGGCGACGAGATCTCGGATTCGACCAGGTTTTGCTCCTGGATGCTCGAGGAGACCGGGGTCGCGCTGGTACCGGGCTCCGCGTTCGGCGACGACCGCTACGTGCGGATGAGCTACGCCACGTCCGACGGGCTGATCGAGAACGCGATCACGCGGCTGGCGGACGCGCTCGCCCGGCGATAGCGGGACACTAGCCTCCCCGCAGCGCCTCCTGCGCCGCCCGGAGGCACCGGGCCTCGTAGCTCGCACCGAAGAGGTTCACGTGCACGAGCAGATAGTAGAGTTGGTAGAGCCCGCGCCGGTACGTGCGGTAGCCGGCGTCGATCGGCCAGGCGCGGCCGTATGGGTCCGGCCATCCGCCCGGAAAGCCTCCGAACAGCTCGCTCATCGCGAGGTCCACCTCGCGATGGCCGCGGTAGACGGACGGATCGATGAGCACGGGGGCGCCGGCCTCGTCCGGATAGACGTTTCCGCCCCAGAGGTCGCCGTGGAGTAGGCTGGACGGCTGCTCCTCGACCGCTGCGAGCAGGGGACCAGTGCGCTCGACGACCCGGTCCAGGAGGTGCGCGCGGTCGCCGTCCGTGAAGTGCCCCCGCTCGCGCGCGAGCGCGAGCTGCGGCGCGAGCCTGCAGTCCCGCCAGAACTCACCCCACCGCGATGAGGGCGCGTTCTCCTGCGGGAGCGGGCCGATGAAGCCGTCGCGCGGCCACCCCCAGCGCTTGGCCCAACGGGCGTTCGAGCGCGCGCTGGATCGGCCGGCCGGATCCTCGGCCGCGGAGCGATGCAGCCCCGCGAGCCCCTCCCCCAGTCGCTCCGCGTAATCGCGCCCCGGTCGCCCCGCCCCGACGTACTCGAGCAGCAGCCAGGCCGGCACGCCGCGGTCGGCCTCGCCCACCGCGATCACCTCCGGAACGCGCAGTGTGCCCGCAGGCCCACGCGCCTCCCCGGGCTCCGCCCGTGGGCCCGGCGGGGAGACGAGCGTCCGGAGTCCCTCCGCCTCCGCGCTGAACATTCCGGCGGGCGCGCGCGCGTTCCACTTGAGGAAGAAGCGGTCCCCGCGCTCCGTCTCCAGGCGGGACGCGTGGCTGATGCAGCCGCCGCCGAGCGGCGCCACCCGCTCGACGCGGGCGGGTGCGCCGAGTGCCGCGAGCGTGTCCTCGATGACCGAGCGGAGCGCGTCTGGGAGCCCGCGACCGCTCACGCGCAACTCATGCGCGCGGTGCGCGCTTCCCTTCGGGCGCGCTGCTGCGGCGCTCCTCCTCTAGGTGGTCCAGCAGCGCCGTGCAGGAGCGGTGCACCATCGTGAACACCCGGTCGAAGCCCTCCGGTCCTCCGTAGTACGGATCCGGAACCTGCCGATCGCCGGGCTCGGGATCGAACTCGCGCAGCAGGTGGATCCGGCCGCCGCCGCCGTGGGTGCGCGCCAGCACGCGCAGCTCGGTGAGGTTCTCGCGGTCCATCGCGATCACCCAGTGGGAGTCGGAGAAGTCCGGCGCCGCGATCTGTCGCGCCCGGCTGCTCAGCTCGACCCCGTACTTGCGCGCCACGGCCAGCGCCCGGCGGTCCGGCGCCTCACCCGCGTGCCAGGCGCCGATTCCGGCCGACTCCACCGCGTAGTGCCGCTCGAGCCCGCGCGCGCGCAGCAGGCTCTGGAAGACGCCCTCGGCGAGCGGGGAGCGGCAGATGTTGCCGAGACAGACGAAGAGAACGCGGGTCGGACGCATGCCGGGATCGCCCTACCCCTGCGCTCGGAAGCAGATCCTGGCGCGGCTGGCGTCTCGCGCGATTCGGGGCCAGCTTCGGCGGCCGATTCGTCCAGCGCCGGACCGCTTGCCGCGCCCACCCTGCGGAGCCCCGATCCTCGCAATGGGGAACACATGCCCGAGAGCCCCCGGGACGTAGGGCCGACGTCCGACCGGTTCGTCCTCGCGCTCTTCACGGTCACGATCTTTCTCGCCGCCGCGCTGCTCTTTCTGGTCCAGCCGATGGTGGCGAAGATGGTGCTCCCCCGCCTTCGGCGGGAGCCCCGAGGTGTGGAGTACCTCGATGGTGTTCTTCCAGCTCTCGCTGCTGGGTGGCTACCTGTACGCGCACCTGAGCGTAGGCGCACTCGGCCCGGTGCGACAGGCCGCCTTGCACTCCGCGCTGCTCGTGCTTCCCGTGCTCGCCCTGCCGATCACGCTGCCGAGCTGGACGCAGCCCGCCACCGGGACGGAGTCGCTCTGGCTGGTGGGGCTCCTCGCCACCGCGGTGGGCGCGTCCTTCGTCGCGCTCGCGACGGCCAGTCCGCTCCTCCAGCGGTGGTTCGCCAGGGCGGGTCATCCCTTGGCGGACGATCCCTACTTCCTGTACGCGGCGAGCAACGCGGGTAGCCTGTTCGGGCTCCTCTCCTATCCGCTCCTGCTCGAGCCCTAAACTGCCGCTGGCGGGGCAAGCGCGCGTCTGGGCCGCCGGGTACGGCGCGTTCATCACGATGAGCGCGGGGTGCGCATACCTCGCGATGCAGGGGGTGCGCGCCCGCGACCCGCCCCGGGCGCCACCGTGCGCGAGCCGGTCATCGACCCGGCCGCGGGCCCGGCGCCGTCGCTCCGGCTCCGGCTGTTCTGGACCGCCTGTGCCTTCATTCCCGCGGCCTTGCTGCTGGGCGCGACCCACTACCTGACCCTGGACGTCGCGCCCATTCCGCTGCTCTGGGTGCTGCCGCTCTCGGTCTATCTCGGCACCTTCATCCTCGCCTTCGCGCGCCCCTCGCCCGTGAGGGTCCCGGCGCTCTCGCGCTGGATGGCCGTGCTGGCAGTCGCGCTCTCGCTGGCGCTACTCGCCCGCGTTCGCGATCCCGTCTGGGTGGTGGTGCTGCTGCACGTCTGCGTGCTCGCGGTAGCGGGGCTGCTCTGCCATGGCCGCCTGGCGGCGGCGCGCCCCGAGGCCCGCAGCCTGACGGAGTTCTACATGTTCGTGGCGATCGGCGGCGTGCTCGGCGGCGCGTTCGCGGCGCTCGCGGGCCCCAGGCTGTTCGACGATTTGATCGAGTATCCGATCGCGATCGTGCTGGCGTGCATGCTCCGGGTCGGCCGCACGCCGGACGAGCACATCGCGCCGGACGACCACCACACTCTGCGACGTAACGCAACGTCACGCGTCTTGGACGTCGCGCTCCCCGCTGCGCTCGCGCTCTTCATGCTGGCCGTGTGGCTCGGAGGGGAGGAGCTGGCCGAAGGGCCCTTCGTGCTGTTCAGCGCGATCGTGCCGGCGATCGCGTGCTTTTTCCTCTCACCCCGGCCGTTACGCTTCGCACTGGGCGTCGCGGTTCTGCTCTTCTTCGCGTACTCGACGCAGGTGGACCGCGGCGAGTTCCTGCACGCGGAGCGCACCTTCTTCGGGGTGCACCGCGTGACCCGTGACCCCGCGGACCGCTACACCGTGCTGCGCCACGGCTCGACCATCCACGGCGTGCAGAGCACCGATCCCGCGCGCGCGACCGAGCCGCTCGGCTACTACCATGTCGGCGGACCGGGAGGGCAGGTTCTCCGCTCCCTTGCCGAGCGGTCTCCGGAGAGCCGCATCGCCTTCGTCGGGCTGGGAGCCGGGGCGCTGGCCGTGCCCCGCCAGCGCCTCACGCTCTACGAGATCGACCGCGCCGTGGTCGACATCGCTGAGGACACACGCTGGTTCACGTACCTGGCGAATAGTCCCGCTCCATACCACGTCGTGGTCGCGGACGGCCGGATCGCGCTCGCCCGCACCGAGGAGCGCTACGACCTGATCGTGCTGGACGCTTTCTCCTCCGCGGCGGTCCCCATCCATCTGCTCACGCGCGAGGCGGTCGCGCTCTACCTGGAGCGGCTGGCTCCCGACGGCGCACCCCTCTTCCACGTCTCCAACCAGCACCTGGAGCTGGCGCCGGTGCTCGCGAGGATCGCCGCCGATCTCGGCCTGGCCGCCCTCGAGCGGATCGACTCCGGGCCGGTCGACGAGGAGGGAGTTCGCTTCGGCTCGCACTTAGGTGCTGTTGGCGCCGCGGCCCGACCATTTTGCCCGCTTCGCCGACTCTCGCTGGCGCTTCCTGCGCCCCGCCGAGGATGCCGTGCTCTGGACGGACGACTTCTCCAACGTCCTCTCCGTGCTCCGCGGGCCCTGACGCCACGCCTCGGCGCGCGGCGGGCATCGCTGGGCGGATCCGGAGCCCCCGCTTACGTTTACCCGTTCGCGGAGGCAGGGCGGGGATTCGATGACGGCCATACGATGACGGCCATACGATGACGGCCATACGATGACGGAAGGTCTGATGACGGAGGGAAGAACGTTCAAGGCGCTCGGGCTGTCGGAAGCGCAGCTCGCCGCGGTCGAGGTGCTCGGCTGGGAGCGCCCGACCCCCATCCAGTGGCTGGCCATTCCGGCCGCGCTCGACGGGAAGGACGTGGTCGGGATCGCGCAGACCGGAACCGGCAAGACGGCCGGGTTCATGATCCCTGCGCTCGAGTCGGTGCTGGCGGGGGAGGGACTCCAGGTCCTGGTGCTCTGTCCCACGCGCGAGCTGGCCCAGCAGGTTTCCGACGACACGGCGGCGCTCGCGGCGGGTACCCGCATCCGCTGCGCCGCGATCTACGGGGGCGTCGGCTACGGCCCGCAGATCGAGGCGCTCGATCAGAAATGGGAGGTGACCGTCGCCACGCCGGGGCGCTTCCTCGACCACATGAATCGCGGGCGTGTGGACCTGAGCCGGATCCGTTTCCTGGTGCTGGACGAGGCGGACCGGATGCTCGACATGGGGTTCCGCCCCGACATCGAGCGGATCCTGCGCGCGCTGCCGCGTGAGCGGCAGACCATGCTCTTTTCCGCGACCATGCCGAACGGCGTGCACGATCTCGCGCTCCGGATCACGCGCAACGTGCTCTGGCTCGAGGCGGCGCGCTCGGGCACCACTGCGACCGGCATCAGCGAGCTGGTCTACTCGGTGAAGCCCGAGAAGAAGCCCGACCTGCTCGTGCACCTCGTTCAGCACGAGGGCTGGGATCACGTGCTCGTGTTCAGCCGCACGAAGGTCGGTGCAGACGTGCTGGTGGGCCGCCTCAGCCGCGATGGGATCAAGGCCGACGTCATGCACTCCGATCGCCAGATGAAGCACCGCACCCAGGCGCTGGACGATTTCGCCACCGGCAAGGTGCGCGTGCTGGTCGCGACCGACATCGCGCAGCGCGGGCTGGACGTCGAGGGGATCACGCACGTGGTGAACTACGACGTGCCGCTCGACCCGGAGGACTACGTCCACCGGGTGGGCCGCACGGCACGCGCGGGCGCGGAGGGCACCGCCGTCACGTTCGTGACCGCGGCCGACCTGGGCGCCCTCCGCACCCTCGAGCACCACCTGGGCCGATCGCTTCCGAGGGAGCGGCTCGAGGGGTACGACTATGTGGGCGCTCCTCCCGAGGAAGATGCGAGCGAGCGGCGGCACGCGCGCTCCGTGCGCGCGGTCGGATCAAAGAGCGCGGACGACCTCTCGGAGGAGGAGCTCAAGAAGCTGCTCGGCTTCGGCTGACCGTGACCGCACCTTGACGCTCCGATCCCGCCGACGAATTCACCGCCGCATGGGAGCGGGTGGATGCGCATGAGCTGGTCGCGGAGACGGAGGGGTCGGTCCAAGACGAGGTCGAAGGGCGGGCGCTGGGGGACCTCGAGGGCCAGCTGCGCCGGCTGGAGTCGGGACTGGGCCCGGGAGAGGTGCTGGTGGTCGAGAACGAGCAGGAAAGCGACCACCCGAAGACGCACACGGTCGCGGTCGAGGGCGAGAACCGACTGCACTTCCGGATCACGGTCCGTCCCGCGCTCCGTGTGGGGGTCTGCCGCAAGTGGGGCGGCTCGGGGTGAGCTGCGGAGGCTGTGTCTCGCGCTGCGCGCTCGACGCGTCCTCGCTCCGCCCCGGCCCGCCGGGCATGCGGCGCCGCCAACCGGAAGGGGGCCGGTCGTGAGAGCGAGCGTTCGAGCGGGCGGCGCGGCGCTGCTCCTGCTGCTGGGAGCCGCGTCCGCGTGCCGGTTCGAGCGCCGCCCGGACCTGATCGCCGATGAGCCCGTCACCGCGACTCTCTACCGGTCACCCGACTATCCCACCACTCCGGTCGAGGACTCGGTTCGCGGCACCGTGGTCGCGGTGACCGAGGCGTTCGCGGTGGGCGACGGCGCCCGCGTCGCTCAGCTCACGACGCGCGAAGCGATTCTGATCGATCAGGAGGACGAGGTGCGCTGGACGCGCGCGGGGGGTTCGCCGCTGCCGCGTCCGCTGCCCAGCGCCGAACGGGGGCTGAGCTGGCGCATGGAGGGCTCTTCGTTCGCGCTGCTGAGCGACGGGGTAGCACTCTATTCATGCCTCTTCACCGCCTCGGTC
>Ga0310121_10002562_pt1 | contig 17113 bp, 14 predicted proteins | sample CB27_Tmax_986_MG_FD_203504 | JGI IMG/M metagenome (GOLD analysis project Ga0310121, IMG submission 203504) | Marine microbial communities from Western Arctic Ocean, Canada - CB27_Tmax_986 | ecosystem: Environmental > Aquatic > Marine > Oceanic | place: Canada: Western Arctic Ocean | collected...
GCGGTGGCACGACCAAAACGTAAGAACCTCCCGATTAACGCGTCCTGATCCTGGTTTGTGATCTCTTCAGGCGCGTCCAAGGCAATGTACCGACCCCGAATACGTCCATTCAGGAGAATTCGACGATAGAGTTCTCGTTCGGCATCTTCTAATTGAAAAAGGGTGTCGAATACCCTGAACGCGTCTGCCTGCCGAATATAGAGACCCGGGTTTGCCGTTCTGATGCTCTGAAGTACGGCATGCACGCTATACTGCCAAAATTAAGGGATTTTATATGGATCTTAGCCTTTTTTCGTGATGCCCTTGACATCCCTAACCGTCTGCTAAAAAGTAATCACACCTAAATTGCCGGATGGTGTAATGGTAGCACAGCTGGCTCTGGACCAGTCAGTCTAGGTTCAAGTCCTAGTCCGGCAACCATGGCAATCTCGGTTGGTTTTCTGTCCGATCAGGAGATTCTCATGGGCATGAGTACATACAGAAACGGGATGTCGCATTTTAATACTCCCGGACTCAGTTCATCCGTCATTTCAAAGTAGACATCGTCGCTCGTTATGTTTCGAAGAGGAGCGAGCATGAACTCCGGGTTAAACGCGATGGAAACCTGCTTGCCTTCGTATTTGACTGGAAGGGTCTCCCTTGCTTCACCGACTTCGGGTGTAGCGGCGGTAATTTCGAGACGATTTTTCTGAAAATTCAATCGAACAGAATTTGATTTGTCATTCACCAGGAGTGCGACTCTTCGGACGGCGGCGGTTAAGGCTTCGCGCTCGATTGGCACTCGATACTCACACTGAGAAGGTATTACTTGTTTAAAATTGGGATAGGTTCCCTCTATGAGTTTCGATACTACGAGTTGCTCATCGAATGCGAATGAGATCTGGTTTTCACTCGCTTGAATGCGTACTTCGCCGTCATCTCCCAAATTCTTTATCAGCTCATCAACTGTCTTACTGGGAACAACCAGCTCCATTTCCGCTGACTCTGGAAATTCTATTTCCTGTTCAATCAATGCCAGTCGTCGGCCATCGGTCGCTACGACAACTAATTTTTCATCCCGGAAACTGAGCAACACACCGTTCAGAATGTAACGAGTCTCATCGATGGATGCGGCGTAGTGGGTGTTGCGAAGCATCTCCTTGAATACGCCCTGTTCGAGCACATAGGAATTTTCTCCGGAAAACTCGGGAAGAGGCGGAAATTCCTCGTCGGATATTCCAATAATCTTGAAAAACGAAGACGCAGCTTGAATTGTAGCGGTGTCCTTTTCGTCACACTCGAATTCCAAATCGTTGGCGGTCATTTCCCGGACGATGCTGAATAAACGGCGAACCGGTAGCGTTGTACTGCCATCCGAGACTACGACTCCCTGAATGGATGTCCGGACGCTCACCTCCAAATCTGTGGTGGTAAGTGAAACCTGCCCGTTTTCGACGCGCATAAGCACATTGGAAAGCACGGGAAGTGTCGTACGAGTACCGACCACGGATTGAACCCGCTGTAGTCCCTCCAGAAGATTCTCTCGACCCACCTTGAATTTCATTTAATCCTCTCCTCAAGAATCCATGCACAGATACATAGATATAGTTAATTTAAATTTAAATTTAATCTCCGTATTATATGGTGTGCATAACCTCAATATCAAGATTTTCGTTTAAAAACATTCAAGAATTTTAAAATTTAGGGTGTTCATAGTTTTGTGCGGTTCTCTTCTTTTTTAACATACCGACAAGTATGAACTGATATATTAACTGTTATCATAAAGATGCGTACACCTTTATCGACAGGCTATCTCCCCCAATATCCGTTCTAGCGATGACCCAAGCGCTGCTGAAGTGTGGCCAGTGTTTTTCGAAGATTAGGATCTTCCTTCTCCCGTTCCTTAATTAATCGGCAGGCATGAAGCACCGTGGCGTGGTTGCGATCAAACGCATTTCCGATTTCCGGAAATGAGTGACTGGTCAAGGTCCGGCAGAGATACATAGCGATTTGTCGTGGATATGCGATGGATTGCGGTCGGCGTTTGTTCGTCATATCCGCGAAACGAATATCGTGATATTCGGCGACGATTCTCTGAATCGACTCCATCGTAATAGCGTCCTGCTGTTCCTGATCCAGAGAATCCTTCAGCAAATCGCCGAGTTGATCTACCGAAAGCTCCTTTCCAGTAAGGGAAATATAGGAAGCAACGCGGATCATACCACCTTCAAGACGCCGGATATTCGCCCGAATATTCTCTGCGAGGTACTGGATAATATCCGGGGACAGGACGAGGTCCAGTTGCTCCTGTTTCTTCCGAAGAATGGCAATTCGGGTTTCCACATCGGGTGCCTGTAATTCGGTAACGAGGCCCCACTCAAAACGAGATACCAGGCGATGCTCAAGCCCGGGAATCTCGCTTGCCGGACGGTCACTTGTCATCACAATTTGTTTATGACTGTCAAACAGCGTATTGAACGTGTGGAAGAATTCTTCCTGCAAACGCTCTTTACCCGCGAGAAAGTGAATATCGTCTACTAAGAGGACATCGATGCTGCGGTATTTCTTACGAAACTGGCTCAACTCTTTCCGTTGCAAAGCATCAATATATTCGTTGGTGAATGCCTCGGTAGAAAGATAACAGACGGTTGCGCGGTTCGTATCATCCGCCAGAGTGTAGTGACCGGTCGCTTGCATCAAATGGGTTTTGCCCAAACCAGTGCGCCCATAAATAAACAACGGGTTGTACGCGCGGCCCGGAGATCGTGCGACGGCAAGTGTTGCGGCGTGGGCAAAACTGTTCGAAGGGCCGACCACAAAACGATCGAAGGTATACTTATGATTCAGCGCCGGGATGATAACCTGTCGCTGTTTGGCGGAGGACGTACTGGTGTGGGGAGAAATACCAACCCGGGTGGCATTGTCCTGCTGCACTGGCTGGATATCACCACGATCACGATCCACCACAAACTCAATACCCAAATCCTGAGTAGAAGCGGCGATCACTGCATTTCGTATCAACGGTAAATAATTCTCGATCAACCACGTGTGATAAAAATCATTCGCGACGCTCAGAATAAGCCGATCACCCTCCAGTTCCTGAAAACGAATGACATCGATCCATCGTTCGAAAACATCTTTAGATAGTGTACCTGCGAGATGACGCTTCGCAGTAGTCCAAATGGCTGCTCCAGACATTTCTTCCACTGTGGAAATCCCCCTTTCTTTTGTTGAATCCACGTTTGATGACAAAGTGAATGCTCCGTTTAGAGGGAGGAAGAAGACCAGCGATAATAACAGCCATTAGGCCGTCCGCTGATACGGAACAGAATCGCACTGCTTACTTATGACTACAACAAATCCACGGCGTCAGACAGGTCTATAGCGCAAATTTTCATGCTCCAGCGCTACCGGCATCCAACCAACGGATGCAGGATACCTGCTAACTCTTGACGCGTGTCTTCATGGAATTCACGGGTCGCTCAATGTCGTACGTGCCTGAAACGTATCAACAGGTTGTCAACATTCTGATCTTCTCGCTCCGTAACCTGTATGTGGGTAACCCTAAAAGAAAGCGTGTAAGCACACAAGAGAAAATATTTATCAATAGAATAAATTAATAAGCATACTACATTCTGTGTTTTACCAACAGGCTTCTACAATATATTGTGGTCTGATCATTTTTTTTTAAAAAAGATTTGCCGACTAATAAAGTAGGCATATTTTCTCTTCATGATCTCATCATAAATGATTCAGGAGCATGAATTTAGCCCAATTTTCACTGTTAAGAATTGCTATTTTTTACACGAAGTTAACAGGCCTAAACCTGGTTCTGCACAAGACATTTTGTACATAACTCATTCGTACCCAACCGCTTTTGAATTGCCACTCCGCGAGAACCTTTTGATGCGGTAGCTACCAATGAATCATTTCGCACTATTCCTGGTTCCGACCTGCATTTTATTCCTGCTACTAAGTGCCTACCTGGCGTTCATTTTGTTCGAGAGGACGCGGATCTTCAGACCCGTTCGCACGTTAGCAATGGATCCCGGCACGGCGGGTCTTTCATTCGAAGAAATTCAGTTCGTCACCGAAGACGGAACAATACTCCATGGCTGGTGGATTGAAGCGGAGCGATCGTCGGCAACGATTCTTTATTTTCATGGGAGCGCCGGTAACATCGGGTCTCGTATTGAGACCGTTAAAGCGCTGCATCGACTTGGGTTGGATATTTTTATTTTTGATTACCGGGGATATGGGCAGAGCAAGGGATACCCGTCAGAGGCGGGAACATACCGCGATGCGCGCGCGGCGTATGAAGTTGTTCGCGCAAAGTACGCAGATTCAGAGGAACCACCGGTCTTTTTTTATGGCCAATCCCTGGGCGCCGCTATTGCGATTGAACTTGCGTGCGAACGATACACGCAGGGTCTCATCACCGAGGGGGCCTTTACCAGCATTCCGGATCTAGGTTCTGATCTGTATCCGTCTCTTCCGGTTCGAAGTTTCGGCCGCATCAAGTACGACTCTCTTTCCCGGATTTCCCGGCTTACGGTCCCAATGCTGATTGCACATAGCCTGGATGACGTGTTGATTCCATTCGATCACGGCAAGCGACTGCACGAAGCGGCACCGGAACCAAAACAATTCGCTGAGCTAAGAGGGGCACACGGGGAGCCGGGGTGGCTGCATACCCCGGGATACTGGGAAATTCTGACGACATTCGTGGCCGCGAACACGTAGCGTTATGTCCCCGACATGACGTGTCACATTATCCAGGGGAGATGACGCGGGTGGTGCGATGCCGGCTACTCTTTTCCGACGTGGGCTCCAAGGGATGCCAGTTTACCAATGACGTCTTCATACCCCCGCTCAATGATTTGCGCCTGATCGATGATGCTGTGTCCCTTTGCGCATAGAGCGGCAATGAGCAGGGCCATTCCCGCACGGATATCCGGGCTTGAGATTTGCATTCCCCGAAGCTGTGTCGGTCCCTGTACAAGAACACGATGAGGATCGCACTGAATAATATGCGCACCCATATCGATCAGGCGGGAGGCGAAGTGCATGCGGCTCTCAAACATCTTTTCGAAAAACAGAATGCTTCCATGCGCCTGCGTCGCCATGACGACCGCGACGCTCATCATATCGCTTGGAAAGGCGGGCCAAACGCCGCTGTCTATTTTTGGAATTCCAAATCTGAAATCGCCTTCGACTTGCATGGGCACCCCGCCGGCGAATTTCAGTGCGCTGCCTTCACGTGTCCAGGACAACCCGACCCGATTGAACCCTCGGTTTATAATTCGCAGCGGCTCCACATCGTCTATGTCTTCAACAACCAACTCCCCGCCGGTGACTGCGGCCGCGGCAAGATAGCTGCCAACCTCAATGTAATCGGCGCCGACGGTGTGTTCTGCGCCGTGGAGCATTCCGACGCCTTGGATTGCGATCCGGTTTGTTCCGTGCCCCTGGATCTGCGCGCCCATTTTTATCAGGAAACGGCAGAGATCTTCGACGTGGGGTTCGCAGGCGGTGTTGAAAAAGAGGGAATTCCCGTCCGCGAGGACCGCCGCCATCACCAGGTTTTCGGTTGCGGTAACGCTGGCCTCATCGAGAAGAAAATCCGCGCCGGTCAGTTTTTCACGCTTCAATACGAAGGCCGGACCGGTATGCACGTCGATACCAAGCTCCCGGAAGCCGTTAAAATGAGTGTCTAGTCGACGCAAACCAATCACATCTCCTCCGGGGGGCGGGAGGGCAACCTGGCGATGGCGGGCGATGAGGGGGCCGGCCAGCAGAATAGAAGCGCGTGCCCGGCGGCAAAGATCCGGATTGGGCGTGGTGGACTTCAGGCCGGCGGCACACAGTTCCGCCGTACCGCCTTCAAACTGTGTATCTACTCCCAAATTGGCGAGCAGATTCAGCATAACCTGCACATCTTCGATGTCCGGTACGTTGTGCAGAATCACCGGTTCGTCGGTGAGAAGGCACGCGGCGAGCATCGGCAACGCCCCGTTCTTGTTGCCCGCCGGACGAATTGTACCGCGGAGTGGGTAACCGCCTTCGATGACGAAACGGGACATAGGCCGCGGATCGTATCAGAGGAGACGCTGGCACGCCACCATCATTCCAGAATACAAAAACGACAGACCCCCCATCAAGGGGGTCTGCCGTCTCATCAGAAAACCTAGCGATCCGGTCTCTTAGGGATAGATGCAGGTGTTCGTCGCACCGACCGAATTGAATGTGTTGGAGCTTAGCGTGTCTTTCTTGACCGTGAACGCACTTCCGCCGTTGAGAACGATCACGCCACCTTTCTCGCCGAAAGGTTTTGAGCTCGCGTCAAGGTGAACATCTTGGTTCAGTTTGGTGAGCTTCGAGCTGCCGGAGCTTCTTCCCTGTCGGAGGTTTGCCGTGAATAGGACGGGAGAACCGTCTTTCATGGAATCATCGACACCAACCGCTACACTCCACGCATTATTCTCCGCTTTGAACTGCGTCTGGTCCTGCGATTTTACGGCGGTCATTCCCGGCGCAGCGAAGAAGGAAAAGTCCACGCTCATTACATCGCCGGTGACAACCCAATGGAAGAATTTGGTGGAATCACCCCACTGCCGGTTCTTAGGAGCCGCAGTATTATTTTTTATCATTGGCCATGCCGGCGTCGGATCCAATGGATTTTCCAAACTACGTGCAAACAAAGACACGTAAATGTTTCGTCCATTGTTGACGACTGTTGTCAGTCGACCTTGAAACAGCGCGTTCTGTACGGCGGGAACCAGAATCGCGGCGAGAATCGCGATAATCGCGATGACAACTAGGAGCTCAATCAGTGTGAACCCTTTTACGACTTTTCGGACAAATACCTTCATCTGTTTCTTCTCCTATACCAATAGCTCCACGTTACCGGGCACAGCGCCCTGTTCGTTGGATATTTTTACACCTCAACAAGACGCTCCACTTCCACTCAGCGGAGAGCAGAATACCCACTTCCACGACACCCCGTCAAATTACAGGGAGGCTTAACGAACGGTAAACATGGCATACTAGACTTCGTCACAACCCAGTTGCAAAGAAAAAAAGCAAAAATTTTTGAATCCATGACTTTATGGGATTTTAAGGTACATATTTGCTCGGGCCGCATCACTTCCGCAGGTTGAATAGAAGAAAAAATGGAAACAGCCGATTTCAATTATGAATTGCCGGATGAACTCATTGCCCAGGAACCGGCCACTCGTCGGGACGGCGCTCGCATGTTGGTGCTGTGCAGATCTTCCGGTCGCATTCAGCACTGCGAATTCAAGGACATTCATACGCATCTGCTGCCGGGTGATCACTTGGTCTTGAATGACACGAAGGTATTGTCGGCCCGGCTTCGCGCGACCCGCATAGACACCGGCGGTAGCGTAGAGATCCTGCTGCTCGAACGCAGCGCAGATGGTTCGTGGGATGCGCTGCTGAAGGCATCCAACCGCCCCACCCGGGGCGTTCGCTTCCTCCTCGAAGATGGTAGCAGCATTATCACATTCCTCGAAGATGGCGACCGCGGGAGATGCCGCCTGGAGCTCCCGCACGATATGGATGTGTTTCAGCTGTTCGAGACGTATGGTGAAATTCCACTGCCCCCTTACATCCGGCGAAATGAGAATGACCCATCCCAGCACGAGCAGGACCGCAGTCGCTACCAGACGGTTTTTGCGGACCGAGAGGGTGCCGTGGCGGCGCCGACCGCGGGACTTCACTTTACCCGCGAAAGTTTAGAACGCTTGCAGTCCGTAAATATTGATCACTCCCTGGTTACCCTTCATGTCGGCATCGGTACTTTCCGGCCGGTTCGGGTGGTCCGTCCAGAAGATCATCAAATGGAGGAAGAAAGATATGTTGTCACAGCTGAATCGTCGCGGCGCATAAACCAAGTCCGCTCATCCGGCGGGCGAGTTATCGCGGTAGGAACGACGGTTGTGCGGACGCTTGAGACGATTGCCGCAGTCGACGGAATGGTACACGAAACAGAAGGCCGCAGCCGTCTTTTCATTTACCCGCCTTACTCTTTCCGTTGTGTCGATGCGCTTCTCACCAATTTTCATTTGCCGGAGTCCACCCTGCTCATGCTGGTATGCGCTTTTGCCGGCAAGGACCTGGTTCTCGAAGCCTATCGCGAGGCGGTTCAAAATCGGTATCGGTTTTACAGCTATGGAGATTGCATGTTGATCTTGTAGACTTGATCGAGATGCACCGATCGTGAATTTTGCCTCCCTATTTGCCATGCCTGCTTTACCTCGAAATGTTGCACGTTTTTTTTGGACGTTTACGGCGCTCGTTTTGCTGAGACTTTTGTTCCATGCCGCAGGCCCGATGCCTGGAATGGTTGAGATACACCCCGGCCTTGCCGTCATCCCCCTGGCCGCAATCTGCTTCGGCGCCAGCGGGATATGGGGTGCGGCTCTTGCAGCGCCGGGCGCAGATTTTATTCTTCAATTGCCCTTTTCTTTTACCCGTTTTGCCGGATATGGATTATGTGGATTCACTTCGCTCCTTGTTTGGCGGGGACTCGCTCCTTCCGGGGCGGCGAGCCCTTCCCATCGAATGCCGGGGACCGCGGTTCGGGCTCTTTTTGCATTCCTGTGCGGCGGATTCTCCATCTCATTGTGGCCGGCCCTTGGCGTCTCGCTCCGCGGAGTTTATCCGTTTGCTTTCGCCGCGACGTTTCAGATATTCGTTTTCGCCGTGTATTTTCTGCTTTTTTCCCCGATCTTCCTGAATCAGCTGCAGAAAATGGTTATCGAGGTTCCGGAGAATCCGGATAGGGCGGAGCGCCACGGATGCCGGCTGATTTCAGTGCTGGTCTGGCTGGGAGGTTTTCTTTCGCTGATTTCCGGGATTCTGGTGAGTGGATATCTGTACCATGGTTGGCCGTGGGTCCATCCGCCTCTCGGACACCGGGACGGCTGGATCATCTGGATTGCAATTTTTCCCGGCCTGCTTTTGCAGGGGGTTGCCATTGCGCTTGGCATTGCCCGGAGCAGGGCAGCGGCGCAATCGCCCGCGAATTCGAGATTCGGCTCGTTCTATCTCCCGCCAATCAAAAAAGGCTGATACGATTGGGATCAACATGTAAACCGGAGCGCAATTGTGCCATCAAAAAGGAATAAACTTCAGGGAAACATGCTGATCGCCCAAAGTGGCGGTCCCACCGTGGTGATCAATCAAAGCCTCGTCGGCGCAATCAAAGAAGCCCGCCGCCACGCCGCCATCCGCAAAGTCTATGGATCCCTCCATGGTATCCAGGGAATCCTCGGCGAGGATTTTATTGATTTAGGGCGCGAACCGGATGCTACGCTGGAGGCTGTCGCCGCAACACCGTCCTCCATGCTTGGTTCCGTCCGCAAAAAACCTACGTCCGATGACTGCCTGCGTATGCTCGAAATCATGAAAAAGCATGACATCCGTTACTTTTTCTACATCGGCGGAAATGACTCGGCGGATACGACTTTTATCATCAACCGGGAAGCGATGAAAGCCCGCTACGATTTTCGCTGCTATCATATTTGCAAGACCATCGACAATGACCTGCGGGAAAACGACCATACCCCGGGTTTCGGCAGCGGTGCTCGTTTCGTGGCGTTGGCATTCATGGGAGACAATCTCGACAACCGGGCTCTCCCTGGAGTCAAAATCAATATTATCATGGGGCGCCATGCCGGGTTTCTTACGGCGGCGTCCGCTCTCGCCCGGCACTATCCCGATGACGGGCCGCACCTCATCTATTTGCCTGAGCGCGCCTTTTCGATGAGGAGGTTCGTGGAAGATGTAAAGCGCGTTGTAAAAACGCAGGGACGGTGTGTCGTCGCTGTTTCCGAAGGTATTACTGACCATCACGGCAAGCCTATTTTAGGCCAGAACCGCAGCGAAATGGACTCCCACGGAAATATTCAGCTCAGCGGAACCGGCGCACTGGGAGACAAACTAGCCGGGGAGATTCGCGAAAAGACCGATATCCAGCGTGTCCGGGCAGACACGTTCGGGTACCTGCAAAGGTCTTTCGCGGGCGTCTACTCCGAAGTGGATGCGCGGGAAGCGCGGGAAGCGGGCCGGAAGGCGGTTCAATTCTCGCTGAACGGCCCTCCCCACGGGAGTGTCGCAATCAAACGAAAACCAGGGAAAAAATACCAAGCCAGATTTAAAAGAGTGCCGCTCAGGAACGTCGCAAAAGAAACGAGGCACATGCCGGATTCGTTCATTGGATCCCAAGGAAACGATGTGACGGACGCGTTTATCCGGTATGCGAGACCTCTCGTTGGAAAGCTGCCTACAATGGGCAGGTTCACAAATATTCCGGTCCCGCCTGTCGATTGACTCGAATAAGACCCGGGCCGGAGAGATTTTCGTGCAAAGCTGAAAAGGTTTCTGTCCGAAGCAGACTTGTGCGGAATGATCAATTTGACTTGAAGCATCCAAAAATACCGCTCGCCTGAGCAACTCCATACCGAACGATCAGCGTGTTTCTAATCAAAGGAGAAGAGCATGGAACGTGAACTGCTTGCACAACTCGTTGGACAGAAAGATACGGCAAGCAACCAGCCTAAATGGCGCGTTTGGATATGTATGGCGACGATTCTACTGGTTACAGGCACGGGCGGTTTGGCAGAGCCGAAGGAGCAAAATGTCGACCCGAATCAGCCTGTACCGCGCTGGCGAAAAGATTATCCGTCAGCCCAGGATCTTCTTCAGTCTGTGCAAGACGCGATTCCGAAGGAATCTATGGAGATTAAGGCGAAAATAAATGCCCGTGCGACCAAGGAGCGGGAAGGCAGCAAAGTCTATGCTGAGGTGCTTCTTCACTCCGGGGCGGGGCTCTATTCCGCAGTTTATACCGTCGTCGATGCTTTTGGCGGCACGATGGAGCAGCTAATCATAAATCGGGAACCGGATCAGCCTCCTCGTTACAGGTTCCGCGCGGGGGATCCACTTGAGGATGCCGAAGTACCTGACCTGCTTAGTCATATCAAATCAACGGACATTACCTGGGTGGATCTCAGCCTGTCTTTTCTTTGGTGGCCAGACGGAGAAACCGTTGGTTCCGAGAAAATACGAAACCGGTTCTGCTACATTATCGAAATGCCGGTTCCGGATGACGGCACCAGCGAAGTGGCGGCCCTCAGGATTTGGATTGATCCAAAGATTCCAATGCTGATCCAGGCGGAAGGGTACGACCAGGATGGAAATCGCACCCGCCGGCTTCGCGTAGACAGCTTCAAGAAAGTGAATGGGATCTGGCTCATTAAAGACATCAATGTTCAGCGGTTCGATTCGGGAGGCCGCTCGAAACTCCGAATCACAGATCTCAAGGTACTCATGGATCAGGACGAAGAGGCAGTAACCGGGCCAACCGTCTTGTAGCCAGCATCACGAACGCGTCAGCAGGATACGAACTATGCCCGACATTACGATTAGCTGTTCGGAGTGCGCTCGCGAATACAGGATTTCAGAATACGCCACGGTAGACGGCCTCTCCTGCCGAACCTGCGGAGCGAAAATGAGGAAACCGAGCCATGAGAAAAACTCGGCTCTGTCCCTCCGTTCAAAATCGTCGTCGCAGATGCTGTCGGATTGGCATCCGGGTGACGACGATCAAAGCGCATCAGGGCCGGGGGTTCATCCTGCGCCCATCGTCTCGACGCATCACGTGGACAAAGTGGCCCACGCGCCCAGATGGTTAGCCGGTATTGTAATGCTTATTGTCGCGGGAGTCCTGATCGTGTTTCAGTATAAAGCGGACATGTTTCAAGGCTACTTGAGCGAATATGCGGTTGCCCGCAATGTCGTGATTGCCGCAGCCTATCTATTCGTCGTGCTGGCTGCGTTTCGGGAACACATTGGTCCAGGCGCAGTCTGTCTTTTCTTTCCACCCTACGCGCTCGTGTATTCCATGACGTCCGTCGAGTCTTGGTTGCTGCGCGGTGTTCTGTACGGAATGGTCATCGGCCTGATTACGGAAACGTATCTCCTGCCGAACGATGCGCTCTTCATGAACGCATCCAGGGAAATGAACAGTTTCATCGATTCCGTGGATATCATGATGGTTCGTGCGAGCGATTCGCCAGTCCTGGATGATTAATCGTTCTCTTGGGAAGCCGGCGACGCATGCACGAAATCCATGAGTCGGGTTAGTGCGATTTCCGCCTCTTTCGAGGACATGGATTTCAGCGATTTCCGCACATCGACAATGATGCGATCCGCGGTGTCTCGGTTTCCGTCTTCTTCGATGAGCTTGTGGGCTCCGAACGTGTTGTAGATGCCGGCAACGCCGGAAGCGAATAGAAACATGGCGACCGGGACCGGCGCGAGTTCGCCGAGAACCAGAAGCAGTCCCTGCAGAAGTTGCTTGGCGGGAAGATGTGAAGACGTTCTTAGACCTGCCTGATGAAGCCAATCTTTGAATTCCGGTCGCGTTGAAACGAGTTCCAGGCCATGACTCTTCAATGCTTCGGAAACCAATTTTCGATGATCGCGGGCTCGCCTGGGTTTTTCGGCGTTCGGGTCGGTCAACTGCAGTTTGCCATTCAAGGAATCAACCCGATACAGGGAAGGGTCGTCTCCCAGCCCCTGGTAAAGGAATTCTCGCGGCGCTTTCCTGCAGTCCGCATTGTAGAAACCGCAAAGCACCTCGGTGTCGTGCCGTTCGCGGTTGATCGTCACAAAGGCTCCGACCACGAAGTACGTCGGTGTGAGGGGATGGTAGTCCTGGATATCCAGGATTGCTTTTCTGGCCTGAAGCCGGGCATTCGCGACCGCGACGAACAGGTTTCTGCACTGCGGATCCACGCGGTCCGGGTCATTGAGCAAGGCGATTCGGTCAAGCCGTTCCGAAAGAAACGTTTCGTGTAGTTGTTCGAGATAAGCAGATCCTCGACGGCCTTGCAGCAACTGATCCAGCGCGGAACAGTATGTCGACTCTCTGTGGTATCTCGACATGCGTCCAAACACCTGGCGATCGCCTTTGTCTTCAGCGGACACATGCGAGTTGATTTTTACCAGGATGACTTTGAATCCGCTACGCGATTCTTCGACCGCATAGTGCTCCTCGGCCAGACGCGCGGAGCCCCATTCGTACCTGCCGCCAAGGGAGGCGGTTCGCGCCGCCGACTTTCGCGCGAATTTCAAGGACGGAAGCAGATCATCCACGATGCCCTGCTGAAAAGCATCGCAGCATTCACGCTCGGACTCATCGGAGCAGGTTACCTGTAGTGCGCCGTGTGAGTTCGCGCGAAGATGACCCACATGCGTTCGCAGTGCACGAGCGAGTTCATCGAGCCGATGTTCCTTGCCGGTGAATTGAGCGAGTGAAATCAAGGCGTTGAGTCGTTCCCGCCGGCGTTGGTTGAAAGCTCGCCGGTTAGCTCTATGCTCCCGTCGGGCATCGCATATTCGAAATCTTGCGGCACCGTGGTAAACGCGGTCCGAACCCCCCTGTAAAACTGTCGCGATGTTCCGCGAATGTTCCGGATCAAACCGCGAGCCTTCTCAAGCGCGTCGTCTATGTCCGCGAGGTTTTCTTCCGTTTCTTCCTTGCCCATTGCGCGCAGCAATTCTCGTTTTCGTTCGGGGGTTGCGTCCGGCACCGTCTGGTTCGCCCTTTCTCCACCCAGCGTGGACTCCATTCGCACGATGTTCAGGTTGTTGGTCGCAATCCAAAGATGATAATCGACGCCGCTTTTCAGGCGCCCGGCCACTGCGTAACATGGAATTTTCTGTTGGACGTCTTCGCCTTCCACCGCCAGGTCCCGCAACTGCCGCAATGTCCCCCCCGTGGTTCCAAAAAAAAGATCCGGCAGCATCTGGGAGACGCCGAGAGAGGTTCCCGTTGGCACCGAGAAAGCCAGCTCATCCGAGGCTAGACGGGAATATCCCCCCCGCGACGAATCGTAGAGTTTCGGGCCATCCCCACTGTTCCATACTGCGCCGACGACGGCCGATCCCGAGGCCGTTTGCTGTGTCCATGCGATCCGATAATACTGGGGGCGCGCCATCAGAATTCCGAACTGAACCTCCGAGGTTGTTTCCGTGCCGTCGGCGGGTCGCAGCACGTGAATCGTTGCGGTACCCGTGGACTCATATGCGGAGGCAGCCCGGTATTTCGCGGCGACTCGGGAGACCAGGCTTTCGGCATCGGGTAGTTTCTCCTCGTGAGCCGCGGGGCTACTTCCCGCGACCAGGAGTAAACATACCATTGGGAATATGGGTGCAATACGATTCATGCGGCCGACTCGGCAATACCACTGCCGGGCACCGGATTGCAATGCTCTATTATTGGGGAAGGCGTCATGTCGTTGCGGAGACCCGTGGTTCAGCTTGAGCTGTCTACGGGTTGTGCTAGTGTCCTGTCTCGCAAATAACCTCAGTGTGAAGTTGTTTATGAGATGGTGCGCCGCCGATGCGGCGCCGAAAGCAAAAATTATGATTCCTCGATACACCAGAGCTGAAATGGGCGCGATTTGGACCGATGAGAGCAAGTTTTCCATCTGGCTGCAAATCGAAATCCTCGCCTGTGAAGCGATGAATCGCTATGGCGAAGTGCCGGACGCTGACTTGAACCGGATCCGAAAACGCGCCCGGTTCACGGTGGAGCGCATCCTGGAGATCGAGGAAGAGGTTCATCACGATGTCATCGCGTTTCTCACGGCGGTCGCGGAACACATAGGACCCTCATCGCGCTACATCCACAAGGGGTTGACCAGCTCCGACGTAATCGATACCGCCCTCGCGGTTCAGATGGTGCGGGCCGCCGACATTCTAATCCGGGATCTCAAGTCTGTTCGGCGATCCGTGGCGGCAAAGGCGCGGAAGTATAAATACACCCCCATGATCGGAAGATCCCACGGAATTCACGCCGAACCGCTTACTTTCGGCCTCAAAATGGCCTTAATGTTCGATGAATTCGGGCGCGCATTGGCCCGGCTGGAGGCCGCACGCGAGAACATCCGGGTCGGACAGCTCTCCGGGGCGGTTGGTACCCATGCGCACCTCGACCCGCGAGTAGAATCCTACGTGTGCCGAAAACTCAAACTGAGACCCGCGGCCCTCTCCACCCAGATTCTGCAGCGGGACCGTCATGCCGAGTATATGGCGACACTCGCGGTCATCGCCGCGTCCGTCGAAAGATGGGCGGTCGAATTCCGGCACCTCCAGCGTACGGAAGTCCTTGAGGTGGAGGAGTTTTTCGGGTCGGCCCAAAAAGGATCGTCCGCCATGCCGCACAAGAAAAACCCGATCATTGGCGAGCGATTGTCGGGTATGGCCCGACTGCTTCGCGGCTATGCGCTGACTGCACTGGAAAACGTTGCTCTGTGGCACGAACGCGATATTTCTCACTCTTCCGCGGAACGAGTCATTATTCCCGATGGCACGGTAACCTTGGACTACATGCTCGATAAGCTCTCTGGCCTGGTGAAAAACCTGAAGGTGTATCCGAAGCGAATGCAGGCGAACATTGATCTGACGCATGGGCTGATCCACTCGCAGCAGGTTCTGCTTTTCCTGATCGACCAAGGCATGATCCGCGAAGAAGCATACCGGCTGGTGCAGGAGAACGCCATGACCTGCTGGAAAACAGGAGAGCCGCTGATCGAGCTTCTCGCCGGTGACGCAAATGTCTCCCGGATTACTTCCCGAGAAGAACTGGAGAGTGTTTTCGACCTGCAAGCTCACTTTCGTCATGTTGACCGTGCCTTCAAAAAGGTCGGATTGTGAGGAAAGGCAGGATGCCCGAGCGGGGTACTACCTATTCGGATGCCGGTGTTGACATCGACGTGATGGACCAGGCGCTGGCGGCGGCGAAGAAAACCATCCAGAAAACAGCCACTCCCGAGGTCCTCAGTGCCGTCGGCTCTTTTGGGGGATTGCACCGCTCCCCTGGAAGGCACCACGTGCTGGTCACGAGCATCGACGGTGTTGGAACCAAGCTGAAAATCGCCGCAATGGCCGGCGTACATACCACCGTAGGCCAGGATCTTGTAAATCACTGCGTGAACGACGTTCTCACCCAAGGCGCCCGGCCACTCTTTTTCCTGGATTATATAGGCGCCGCTAAACTGGATCCTCGCGTGTTTCGCGATGTCGTATCGGGCCTCAGCAAGGCCTGTCTCGAAAACGGGTGCGCTCTCATCGGGGGGGAAACCGCCGAAATGCCCGGACTTTACCCTGATGGCGAATACGACCTCGTCGGAACCGTGGTGGGAGAAGTGCGGCAGACCGATTTAATCACCGCGAAAGCCGTCAAGGTGGGAGATCGGCTGATCGGCCTCCGGTCCAGAGGGCTGCACACCAATGGGTACAGTCTCGCGCGGAAGGTACTGTTCGAACAAGCGGGGCTGTGCCTCGAAGATCCGTTTCCTGGCACCAAACGGACCGTGGGGCGAATTCTGCTCGATATCCACAAGAGTTACCTACATCCGGTAATGACCCTGATGGAGGCTGTCAGGGTGCATGGCATCGCCCACATAACCGGTGGCGGCCTTGTTGGTAACCTGCCGAGGGCCCTTCCAGACCATTTTGGAGCGGAAATCGACCTTTCTTCCTGGAGTCCTCCAGGGGTGTTTCGCTTCATCGGCGAGGCGGGCGCCGTAGAATCGGACGAGATGTACCGCGTTTTCAACATGGGGATTGGAATGGTGCTGATAGTGAGCCAGGGCAACCTCCTGGAGGCGGTGCGCGTCCTGAAGAAATCGGGCGAGCGGCCGGCCGTCATCGGCTCTGTTGTAGAAGATGGACCCGGCGTTCGGTTCGCCTCCGGAGGATAATGATCCTCAGCACCCCCAAGAGATTTCCCTTCGGCGGTCGGTAGAGTATTGACGCGACCCATCGGCCCGAATTAAAAGAATCACTTTACCCAAACCGGAGGGCGCATCCGTAGTGGATGCAGGTATGCTTGGAATTCAGCGCGCGCTTCTCAGCGTATCCGACAAATCAGGATTAGTTTCTTTCGCACAGGGTCTGGCGGATCGTGGGGTGACCATCCTCTCGACTGGAGGAACGGCCTGGGCTTTGCGCGAAGCAGACATCCCGGTGACCGACATTTCCGCGTTCACTGGATTTCCCGAAATGCTCGACGGCCGGGTCAAGACCCTGCACCCGA
>Ga0310121_10002566_pt1 | contig 17111 bp, 16 predicted proteins | sample CB27_Tmax_986_MG_FD_203504 | JGI IMG/M metagenome (GOLD analysis project Ga0310121, IMG submission 203504) | Marine microbial communities from Western Arctic Ocean, Canada - CB27_Tmax_986 | ecosystem: Environmental > Aquatic > Marine > Oceanic | place: Canada: Western Arctic Ocean | collected...
AGCCTTCAGCGAGAGTCCTAAAACCATCGGACTGAATCGCGCTGTGGTGGACGAAGCAATCCTTGCTCCCATCCTCAGGTGTAATGAATCCGAAACCTTTCTGGTCATTGAACCACTTCACAGTACCCTTCATACGTATCATCTACTCCGTTATGTGTTACGAGCGTCGGAGTGTCCCGGATGATCCGTACCCACCGACTACAATTAATGAATTCAAGCAAATGCTTGAGTGGCAAGCCTCGCAATGAAACCGGGGTTAGTCAATACGGGAAGAGAAACTTGTGGAGCCCCCTCCTATGAGTTTGTCGTTGCCGTCTGGGACGGCCACGAGCTGTTGGGGTCATTTGCAATAATGAATTTTCCTACCAGCCATCACCCCCCTGAGCTTATCGTAGCCATTATCCGACACACCAGGGAGAAGAAAAAATGAAAGCGGTTAAGTATGGTTCGACAACATTCGTACTGATGCTAATGGCCTGTAGTAGTAGCATGCCCGAGAATGGCTCACCCCCTAATGAAGTGGATCTTCAATCGACCATTCCGGAAGAAATAACTCGCAGAATCCCGCAGTTCGAGAACGAGCACGTTGAAGTTTGGAAAAGTATCATCATGCCAAACCAGCCACTCACGATGCACCGTCACGATAATCCTCGCGCACTGATCGCACTCACAGGAGGCACCTTACGAGTAGTCAACCAAGACGGAGCTACACACGATATGATCTGGGAAACCGGTAGCGCCTATTGGCTAGAACCAGATCCACCGGGCGAGCTCCACGGGGATGTCAACGAGGGAGCGGAACCAGTGGAGGTGATCGTGGTGCAACTGAAAACTGTCGGTACTGGCGGAAGCTGACCGCCCCTGTGTTAGGCGCCTTTCTTCGAGGACTGGTCGGACAGAAGGCAGAGTAGTTCGTAAGCCATCGTCGCCCCGGCCAGCGCAGTAATACCGGACGGGTCGAATGGCGGGGAAACCTCAACAACGTCTGCGCCTAGGAATTGTACTCCACGCAGCTCGCGAAGGAGCGTCAGGGCTTCAACGGTGGTGAGTCCCCCAACTTCCGGCGTGCCAGTACCAGGTGCAAAAGCAGGGTCCAGGCCATCTATGTCAAAGCTCAAGTATGTCGGAGCATCCCCAACGATATCCCTTGCCTCTTGGCCAGCAGCCTCTGCGCCGATTTGGGTGAATTCATCCATGAATAGGACTCGCATCCCAGTCGCTTCTGAGAAGTCCCAACCCTCCATTGAGTTTTGAGCCCCGCGGATTCCGATTTGTACGGTTCGGCTAGCATCAATCAGTCCTTCTTCTACCGCTCGACGAAATGGAGCCCCGTGGCTGAGCCCGGAACCCATGAATGAATCCCACGTATCCGTATGCGCATCTACCTGTATGAATCCGAGAGGACCCTCCTTTGCGAGTGCCCTGAGAATCGGGAGCGTTACAGAGTGATCTCCGCCTATCGCCAGAGACGTCAAGCCGTCATCACCCATGGCCCGGAAGAACGTTTCAATCTCCGCATGCACGGCTGCGATGTCATAAAGATTCTCAAACGGCACGTCACCCGCATCTCCAATCTGACAAAGCTCAAACGGATTTAGGCGTGTAACGGGGTGGATCGCACGGATCATACTTGAGGCGCTTCGCACCTCCCTGGGACCGTGCCGTGCACCTGGCCGGTTAGTCACCGCCCCATCATAAGGAACCCCAACCATTGCAATATCGAATTCTGATCGATCATCGATAAGAGGGGCTCTCATGAATGTAGGAAGGTGCATGAATCTCGGCGTGGACCTAACAGTATCGGAAACCACCACTCACTCTCCTCCTGAAGGGCGTCCTAACTTTCTCACGTTCTCAGACATCGACCCAGCTAGGTCCTGCAGATTGATCGAGGCATACCAGTGACACGTAAATCAAAAAATGACGAGCGGATTGATCGGGCTACCGAGCCCACCAGGTATCCGCATTGGCGCTGCACTGAATAGAAAACTCCATCGACCACGTGCCGCAGCTTCTCTGGCAACTTCTTCGAGGTCGAGGTTATCGAACAATGGAGTTCCCATCCCCACCAACAGTAGCTGATGGAGCGGATGGGTGAAGCCCTCTACGCCAGAAGGTAGAACGTCAGTGATCCCATCCGAACCTATCACCGCAATGTCTTTGCCTCTAAGCCAACCAGCGGTCGAGGCATGAAGCCCAGCGAGCTGGCGCCACGCAGCCCAGGGACCGTCCTGCGCGCGCTTAGCCCAGCGACCCGTCCTCACAAGCAGAACATCTCCTGGTTTAATTTCCACCCCGGACTCTTTTTCCCAACGCTCGAGTTCTTCTCTGGTGATCACTGTTCCTGGTTCCAGAAACTGCACGCCCCGAAGCCTCGGTATATCTATAAGGACAGCTCGAGTGAATAGCCCATGCTGCATCACCTGCACCCCAAGCTTCTCTGCACCGTTCTCACCAACTGTCTCGGTGGAGTAACCGTTGTACAAGCTTCCTCCGACTCCAGTGTGAGGGAGTGCATCAATGTGAGAGTAGGAGTAGCCATGATAGTTGATTGTGTAACTATCACTGCCCCAACCTATTCGATTACCTGAAAATTGGGCTGAATGTCCAATCGGCTGAGGGTTGTCCGGTGCAGTGTCCTTGTTCACGTCACGAGCTAGAGAAACCACCGTACCATCTTCGACCATTGAGGCAGCATCCAAGCGTTTATCTTCGGTGATGAGATTTAGGGTCCCGAGTTCATCGTCAGGGCCCCAGCGACCCCAGTTAGAAAACTCGTCCAGCCACGCCTGAACCTGTTCTGCAGTGACTTCAGGCGGATTGGTCTGAGCTGAAATTGCATACACACCCAAAATCTCTCCCGTCACCATTGCACACGCTACAAGGGCATACCTGATCAATCGGGGGGGGGATCGCTGAACCTCTGCGAATCATAGGAATCCTCCTTTAGCGTGTGCACACCAACTCTGCCTGATGCTATCAAAACCGGCAAGAAGGGAAACCAGCGTTCTATCCTGACCTTGGATCTAATACGGGCGTGACTAGCTTCTGGGGCGACATTATCATACCGGGCCATGATTTTCTTGTTATGGATGGGATAAGATGATGTCACGGTGTATGTCGGCGTATAAGCTTGGTAGTTGAATTTCCTGCCAATAGCGCATGTTTCGCATGCTAATCGCCAATAAGGACACTGCACCATATACTTCTTTACCCGTCCTGGAGTGGCCGACAAGGGTTGTTGGCCCCTTTCATAAGGAGCGCAGTAATGAACGTTTTCCGTAGCTCAATTCTCGCCACGGTTTTTCTCTTTTGTGTTGCCGGTCCCGGCCAAGCACAGTTTGTGGACGTCGGCTCAATCGACTTCCCCACCTCAGCAACTGGTCAAGCTCAGGAGCACTTCTTGAGAGGAGTCTCGATTCTTCACAGCTTCGGGTGGAAGCAAGCAATCGAACAATTCCAGGCGGCGCAGGAGCTAGACCCCGATTTTGCTATGGCCTATTGGGGTGAGTCTTTAGCGTATAACCACCCGCTCATGTCCCAGATGGACGCCACAGAACCACGCAAGGTACTGCAGCGCTTAGGGGGAAACGCGACTGATCGCTTAGCTGAGGCACCAACCGATCGAGAGAAAGGCTTCCTCAGTGCTATAGAGATCCTTTGGGGCGATGGCGATCACGTTGAACGTCGTGTCGGCTACATGGAAGCAATGGCAGATCTATACGAGAGATACCCTGACGATTCAGAGGTCGCCGCTTTCTATGCACTATCCATGTTAAGCGCGGTGGGTGCGACACGTGACTTGAGCCAACGCCTCAATGTCCGAGCAGGAACGATTGCCCTGAACCTCTTTGAAGAGAGACCTGGCCATCCAGGGGCTGCGCACTACACAATCCACTCCTTTGACGATCCGCTCCATGCACCCCTGGCGCTGGAAGCGGCACACGCTTTTGCTGACATAGCACCTGCGGTATCGCATGCGCGTCACATGCCAACTCACATCTTCATCCAACATGGCATGTGGGATTACGTCTCTAACCATAACCAATCTGCATACGATGCTTCCCGTGAACTCTGGCGGCCTGGTGACACCATGGGAGATGCCATCCATGCGCTGGACTGGGGTCAGTACGGAGACTTACAGCTCGGTGACTATGAAAAAGCCCGCCTCTGGATTGAGCGTATTGAGCAGATGTCAGAAGAGGGAGGCTTCCTGGAGGGTGGAGCACGAGGGCAAGGAGGAGAAGCTCGCGCCCGCAATAGTGTTCCACTGCTAAAGGCACGCTACATCGTTGAAACTGAAGAGTGGATGGTCCTACCCGTTACCGAAGAGTCATCCAACAATGAGCTCTTGGCTACCGCACTAAGCGCCGCGCACACCGGTGACCAGCAGACCCTTCGTGACGCAGAGGCATTGCTAAAAGAGCGCTCGTCAGGTGAGGGAGGTAATACAGACATCATGGCGAATGAGGTGAGCGCACTTCTGCACGCCGGAATGGGACACGCTGACGTGGCTAAGCGCTTCATGGATGAAGCGGTAGAGACCACCGAACCCATGGCGCCACCTAGAGGTGCCGCATCACCAATCAAGCCAGTATATGAGTTATACGGTGAAATCCTGCTGGACCTCGGTCAACCAGAAGAGGCAATTACAAAGTTTGAGAAGTCTCTTGAGCGTATGCCAAACAGACCGCGTTCCCTCCTCGGCCTTGGCAGGGCAAGTGCAATGGTAGGAGACCGAGACAAGGCGGTAGAAGCCTATACCAACCTTACCAAGGTCTGGGCTGGGCGGGACTCATTCGACGGGTACAAGGAAGCGATGAGCTACCTGCACTCAACCGAAAACAATTAGGATAGGCCAAGACGCTCTAGGGGCGTCATTGGAGGGCCGTAGAATGAAGAGGACTTGGCCACTGCTACTTCTTGCGGTGCTTTTCGCCCTCCGAGGAAGTGCCGCTAATGCACAAAGCAGGGCACCGATCATCGACGAAATAGGTGAAGAGATCATCGCGACGTTCTCAATTGTCGCCAGAGACCCCATCACCGAAGAACTCGGAGTTGCTGTCCAGTCTCGAGCATTCCGAGCAGCTGCCATCGTCTCGTATGCCAAATCGGGTGTAGGGGCGATCGCAACCCAGGCCTCAGCGAACCAATCATATGGACCACGAGGACTAGAACTTCTCGAGCAGGGACTATCACCAGATGAAGTCGTGACACGTCTTACCAATGCTGACGAGGGTCGGGATCGACGCCAACTCGCGGTCATCGACGCACAGGGTAGAGTGAGCGCTTACACTGGGTCCCGAACGAGCCATTGGGCAGGCCACATAGAAGGAAATAACTACTCAGTTCAGGGAAATATCCTGGTGAGCGAGCAAGTCGTTCAGGCCATGGCACAAGCTTTCGAGGCGGCGGAAGGAGAACTCGCAGAACGGCTCATGGCGGCACTCGATGCCGGCCAGGCTGCCGGTGGCGACGCTCGGGGAAAGCAGTCTGGGGGCATATTAGTGGTAAAACCGATAGGAGATTCAGATCGCACCACTGACCGCTGGATCGACGTGCGTGTCGATGACCATCCAACCCCATTCCTCGAGATTCGTCGCCTTATGAACATGGCGGTTTCCCGTAACAAAACACGTCTCGCTACCCAACTTGCCTCGGAAGGAAGGTTCCCTGATGCCATCGCTGCACAGAGGAAAGCAATCGCTATGAGGCCAGGGAATGATCAATACTTGTATGGCCTTGCCAGACTTCACGCTCGGGCTGGCAACACAGCAAGCTCAATCGAGGTACTAAGCCAGGCAATTGTTATGAATGAACGGTGGCAAGAGCAGGCCCGGAGCGAGTCAGACTTCGATAGTATCAGTAGTGACCGGCGGTTCAGGAGACTGATCGGGCGTTAGTTATTCAAGAGTGTTGCCGGCTGGCAAATTTTGTACTGCCACCCTATCCTAGCTTTTTTTGAATATGCCCACTGGCCTAGAACTTCTGGGTAATATCGTGGCACACCTTTCCGTCGTCAGACATATTCGTGTGTGACAAAGGGCCAGGAACACAGAACACCAGGAGGGGCAATGCGCTCACACTCGGTTTTAATAGGTCCGACACTACTTCTCTCAATCACAGTAACAAGCCTATCCGTGCTGCCCCTGGGAGCCCTGACTCAGGTTACCTCTCCGCAAGAGAACGCGGGAGAAGAGATCGCAGTTGATTGGGACGTAGTGGCTCAGATAAGGGAAGAGGGCCTGCAACGATCTCAGATTGCGAATACACTCTCGTACATGGCTGACGTCCTAGGGGCACGCCTCACCAACTCAATTGCCATGGACAATGCACAACGCTGGGCAGTAGAGGAAATGAAGAGGATCGGGCTGACCGGAATTAACCGTGAACCTTTCATGGAGTACGGCGTCAGTTGGGACAACGAGTACGTCTCTATCCACCTGTTAGAACCGGACTACCAACCAATGGTCGGCTATCCGATCGCACACACACCCGGCACAAACGGTAAACAGGAACTGCAGGCCGTCATTGCAGATGTGAGAACCCGCCAGGACTTAGAAACATTAGAGGGTAAGATTCGAGGGATGGCAGTGCTTTCTACTCCACCCGCTATAATTGACCTTTCACGGTTTGAGACGGGCACACCCAGACGGAGCGCGCAAGAGATGCGCGAACTCGCAGAGGCTGTTGTCCCACCACCCCCGGGACCTGATCCGTATTTTTCCCGCTTATATCCAGATCCACCTCAGAATCCCGATGTGCTCACGGCAGCAGAGCGACTCGCTTTCTATGTGAAAGAGGGTGTGGTGGTGGTGCTAGAATCCTCAAGTGGATGGCTAGGGGCCGTTCGAGGATTCGCTCGACCGGGAGCCAAGATCGATCTCTGGTCCCGGGATGCAACGATGTCTTCTGTCCCGATCGTGGCAGTGACTCCAGAACACTATAACCGTATGTATCGGATTCTACGCCGAGGGATCCCGGTGAACCTCGAAGTTGAGGTACGTAATAGCCACGGAACCTCAGTCGAGCAGGCAGCAACGTTCTTGGTGAGATACCAGGGACTGATCTCGCCCAAGAAGTGGTCATGATGGGAGCCCATTTTGATACATGGCATGCCAGTCCGAATGCGAGTGATAACACCTCGGGCGTTGCGGTGGTCTTAGAGGCAGCCCGCATTCTGAAAGCTATCGACGCTGAGCCACGCCGAACTATCCGGGTCGCGTTATGGTCTGGAGAGGAGCAAGGTCTTTATGGTTCTAGGGCTTATGTGCGCAAGCACTTTGGTAACCCTAATGATACCAATATCGGTACCACCTCAGAGTACGAAACCTTCTCCGCGTACTTCAATCAAGATTATGGCCCTGGTCAGTATAGGGGCATTTGGCTCCAGGAAAACGAACATGTCCGGCAGACGTTCAAGGCGTGGATGGAGCCATTTCATGACATGGGGATGACCACCATCTCGCTACAGGGAGTCGGTAGTACCGACCATGTACCCTTCGACAATATCGGCCTTCCCGCTTTCCAGTTTATACAGGCCCGTGTCGGGGGTACCGGCGGACATACAAACCTCGACTTCTTCGACACATTACCCATTGAAGACCTTATGAAAAACGCAGTAATTATGGCGTCTTTCGTATACCACGCAGCCATAGCTGACGAGAGGATACCTCGAAAACAGACCACTCCTCACAACTAAACAACTTTGCAACCCATACTTCAAACAACCTGCTATAAATCCTGCTCAATGGGACACCAACGCTCTCTACATTAAGAGCCACCCTGTAGCGCGAACTTCTGAACACGTCGACCCGTCGAGGCTTCACCTACATAGAGGTTCCCTTTAGAGTCGATACCCATCCCATGCGGCCGAAGAAATTGACCAACCTGCCGCCCGCCCCGGCCGAAGTTACCCATAATCTCAAGATCACTTCTCCTGAGAGTCCAGACCTTATGGTTTGTTCCATCGGCTAGGTACAACCACTCCTGCTCCGCATCGGGAGAGAGAGCGATTACGAATGCCGAGCCGGATGACAATGTGCTAGGAGCAACAACCTTCTCCGTGACGAACTCACCACTCTGGTGGAACACCTGGATCCGGTTACCTCGCCGGTCAGCCACATAAATCAACCCATCGCTCGAGCCGACAAGGCCATGGACCGTCGAGAATTGTTCGGGAGGAGAGTAGTCTGGACCACGATCGCCAGCTCGATATTCGTCATCAGGCGTCTGCCCGTAGGCACCCCAGTGTCGAAGATATCCACCCGTTTCCCCGTCGAAGACAATCACACGCCGATTCCGGTACCCGTCAGCGATAAAGACCTCGTTAGTACCCGGATCAACCCAGATGCCAGCAGGACCCCCCAGTAGATTTGGATTGTTACTCCCTCCATTCACATCGTATTCGCCAATCGTCATTAGGAGATCACCGCTGCGTGTAAATTTCATCACCCGGTGATGTTGGTAGGATCCGATCCAGACGAAGTCATTATGGTCCACAAAAAGCCCATGCGCATTTCGTGGAAACTCCGACACATCTTGTGTCGTCGGATCCCCCCATCCTTGAACAACATTTCCGCTCTCATCGAATTCAATGACTACAGGGGCCGGTACACAGCACATACCGATAGGGGGGTCCTGAACAGCCGAGGTCTCTTCCGGGGTCAGCGTTTCTGGCAGATGCGTGACCCAAACATGGTCCATCGCGTCTACAAACACCGCCGTGACCGAACCCATGATCCAGTCGTTTGGCATCTCGAGCGGCCAACTGGGATCAACTGCAAAGGATGGGGTTCCTTGGCTTCCCGAATCAGGAGCGCCCCCTGTTTCTAGACTAGATCCACAGCCCATCACAAAAACTGGGACTAGAAGTGCTACGGAAAAGGCCAGTAGTCTCTTTCGGCTATTCATTTTCCTCATGCTCACTGAACTCCCTGTACGATTCTCGAATGAATCAACTAAACTGTGGATTGAGGCTCAGGTACGCGAGACTCTCGTCTTATCGGGAAGTTACTGATGCCCGGAGTTTGCAGATGATCGGATGACCCTAAAACACCCTGGCTGAAGGACAGACACTACACTACCATGCGCCCTGCCACCCCCATCACATTTGTGGCGACTCAGCATCCGGAGGAAAGCATGTTTTGGTCGACCCATCGAATCTCACAGTTGCAACAAGTTGTTCTGGTAGCTCTTGCATTGATGACGGCACCACTATCTCTGAGCCAGGCACAGGACCGCGGCACACCTTATGGAGAATGGCGTTACCAGAGTGCAGACTCCTGGGGCACACGCTACTCACCGGTTGACCAAATTGACTCATCTAACTTTGGCAATCTAGAAGTGGCATGGACGTGGCAGGCAAACAACTTTGGGCCCGAAGTCGACTACCAGATGAAGTCCACCCCTACTTATATCGATGGCATTCTTTACACGGTGGCAGGCCAGCGCCGAACTGTGGTCGCACTCGACCCCAACACTGGTGAGACGCTCTGGACATATCGCGAACCCAATACCATCCGATGGGAACGCTCTATGCGGCAGAACTATGGTAAAGGAGTAGCGTACGGAGAGCGCAATGGCCGTGGGGTCATCTACTACACTTCTCCTGCCTTCTTTCTGCACGCGCTAGATGCCAAAACCGGTCGACATTTAGAAGATTTTGGCGCTCCCGTGGCAATCGATGGATTCCCAGAAACAGGAGTCGTCGACCTTCTGCCTGATTTACTGAGAAACTGGGGGCCCTGGGAGGCATGGGGTCAGCCGTACGACCCCGATTATGGGATTCCGAGAGAACTGGGATTCATCACTACATCGTCACCTCCAATCGTAGTGAATGGAACTGTCGTCGTCGGTAATTCAGCTGAGCAAGGCTACAACCAGACGCGAGTCGAGAACGTACCTGGCGACATTCTGGCCTACGATGCTAGCAGTGGAGACTTCAGGTGGAAGTTCCATGTTATCCCCCGCCCCGGCGAATTCGGTCATGACACTTGGGAAAACGACGCGTGGGAGTACACTGGGGATGTTTCTTCTTGGGCACCGATGTCTGCAGATCGTGAACGTGGAATTGTCTACATACCAACAAACCCGCCAACAATCGATTACTTTGGGGGATTTAGGCCCGGTGACAACCTCTTCGGCACAAGCGTGATCGCATTGAACGTGACAACTGGAGAACGTGTGTGGCACTTTCAGACCGTGCGTAATGATCAATGGAATTACGATATCCCCAATGTCCCAATCATTACTGACCTGCAGGTGGACGGACGTGGGATACCAGCAGTCATCCAAACAACCAAAACTGGGTTCATCTTCGCCCTTGATAGAGAGACAGGCGAGCCAATCTGGCCGATCGAGGAGCGGCCCGTCGAGCAGACTGTAGTTCCTGGAAACTGGACCGCAGCGACCCAACCATTCCCCACACGGCCAGAGCCAATGGAGCCCCTTGGACTTCCGGAGTCAGACCTCATCGACTTTACACCCGAATTGCGCTCGGAGGCTATGGGGATCGTCAGTCGATATAATGTCGGCGGCGTTTTCCTCCCTCGGCTCTATGGTGACCATAGCACAGGAGTTGAAGACAATATCCGCTGCTACGGTGGCTTGAATATTACGAATCCAGCAACACTCGACCCTACAACGGGCATCCTCTACGTGGCCTCTGCACGTCGGTGTGGGGGTGGAATGGTCATCCCAGGAATCGAAGCCGATGATCCAGAAGCTATGGCTACAACAGGAACTACCCTTTCTCTGTGGGTAGCTGGACCAGGAGGTGGGATGGGCACCGTTCAGGGCCTACCGCTCCATAAACCTCCCTACAGCCGCCTCTCTGCGTTCGACATGAATACAGGCGAGAGACTGTGGTGGGTCCCCGTTGGAGACACTCCACAAACCGTGCTGAATCACCCGGCGCTTGAGGGTGTTGATCTCTCGAGAACCGGGAGTGGGGCAAGCTCAATCCAGATGGTCGCTGGCGACCTTCTTTATGCAACTGAGGGCTCGTCCGGACCGGCAGTGCTAAATGCGTACGACAAGCTTACTGGGGAGCACATAGGTGAAATCGATATCCCCTCGCCCGGCCAGTATGGAATGATGACCTATATGCATGAAGGAAGCCAGTTTGTTGTCTTGCAGGTTGGACGCCCGGGTCGCCTAGTTGCCCTGAACTTACCTCAGTAAATAGAGCGGAAGCTCGGTTGGGCTAGATTCTGAGACAATCCTGCCGGAAGTGGGTGAACCTCAGAGTGATTGTTAGCAGTATTTTTAGCCTGTTGATTACGGGGTATATCCTGGTACTTCGCGTAATGGCATCCTACCCCTCACGAATATCCCACTCCCACGCCCAAGTTCTTTACCCTGAGAATCATATACTACCGCTTCAGCAATAAGTTGAGATTTGTTTTGATTAACCACTCTTCCAACCGACCTAAGCAAACCCGATGAAACTGGTCTTGTGAGATACGTTGTGAATGATGTTGTGAGCACGAATACCTCCCTTTCCAGTGAACTAGCGGCGAAGAATGCTGCGTCATCCAACATTTTGAAGTAAACAGAGCCATGCACTGCTTCAGCCGAGTGAAATAGTTTTTCTGACACTTCAATTTCGACTATCGCCTCAGGGTCTGACACCTTAATTCTTGGATCGTAAAAAGCATTTATGGGTGCACCCAGATACATGTTCTCGAGAACTTGAAAATGCGGGTCTCTGGTCATCTCTAAAGTCTCAAACCTTAGGTAAGCGGCACTGAAAGGGGCCTCACCCCTCGTGTCCGACTATGGACTCGAACATCGCGATCCTCAACTTATCGCTAAATTTCAGTCACATCAGTAAGAGATCAACTCTTGCTCTTCCATTGGCAGCTGCGCTGATGAACGAACAGTTTGCGGTTTCTTGCATACTAATTGAGAACCCATAAACAATCGACCAGAAAGGAGGAAGAACACCTTGGGGCAAATGGAACTGGCATTCCACACTCTTGATGTCTTTACGGAGAGCACCTTCGGCGGTAACCCGCTCGGCTTATTTCCGAGCACGACCCACCTTCCGACTGAACTCATGCAGCGGATTGCGAGAGAGATGAACCTGTCAGAGACGGTTTTTCTCGGGCCACCGGAGACTGGCCAGGGAACAGCTCGGGTGCGCATTTTCACACCAAGTGTCGAAATGCCCTTCGCGGGACACCCCACTGTGGGTGCAGCACTATTCATTGCTCATCAACGACTCGCAGCAGAGTCACCAGCCAGTAAAACAGCCATCGCAGAACTGACTATCATCCTTGAAGAAAATGTTGGATTAGTTCGTGTTGAAGTAAAAATTGAGGACGGGAAGCCGGTATTTGGGCGCTTCACAACGGCCTCGCTCCCTGAGCACCGTGAGTCACCTCACTCCTGCCAAGATCTGGCTCGTATGGTCGGACTTAGCCCTGAGGATATCTGCCCAGAAGGGCTTTATCCAGAAATGGTCTCGTGTGGCCTACCATATCATGTAATTCCCGTCCGGACGATCGAAGCGGTACGCAAGGCCTCGCTCGATATGACGCTCTGGAAAACAATGCTCGCAGACAGTTGGGCACACCATGTATACATCGTTTGCATGGAGGCTGAAGGAGATGAGGCGGACATCCGGGTCCGCATGTTTGCTCCAGGGTCGGGTGTCGCAGAAGACCCAGCGACTGGCTCTGCAGCGGCGGCGCTAGGGGGCTACCTATCGAACTTGGACATCTGTGAAGAGGGCTCACTGTCCTGGACCGTCGAACAGGGTATCGAGATGGATCGTCCGAGCCTCATCTATGTCGAGGCAGATAGGTCATGTGGTACTACATCCGCGGTGCGCGTTGGAGGCAGAGCTATCTTGGTGAGCAGCGGGACCATGCAAATCCCATGCGAGAAGTGACATTTTCCATAGCAACACTTAAGAATTTTAAGAGCCTGCCACGAGTAAAGAATCACTGAAGAAAGTATCAGAGGACTCCTGGCCTCAAATCGCTAAGGTAAGTAGGCTGAGTAACCCTCTAATGGAACATCCGATGACCCGCATCTTGATCGCTACCACAACTTCATTTCTGCTCTTCGCATGCCTGGAACCTCCCCAGCGAAATGAACAGACGGGCACTCCCCCCTGGGAGTGGACTGAATCCGAAGTTCGTGACGCAGTCACTCAAGTCAGGGCGGGTCGCGACCTCACCCCTGAAAGTTGGCCCAATGAAGCCCGAGTGGCTGTTCTCTTTTCTTTCGATGTAGACAACGAGACGGTTCAGGGCCTCAGGGATGGTACCGTTAGCATTGGCCCACTTTCTCAGGGAGAGTACGGGTCACGGGTCGCTCTTCCCCGCATCGTCGGACTCATGAACCAAGAAGGTGTTCCTTCCACTTTTTTCTTTCCAGCATGGAGCCTCAAGCTCGCACCCTCACAGGCTGGCTTGATCCAAGCTTCAGGAATTCATGAGATCGCCGTTCACGGTTGGATACACGAACGAAACTCTGAACTCGATGCCGAGACTGAGGAACGACTGCTAGCCGCAGCAGTAGACGCAATGACAGAGCTGACGGGAGAGCGACCCGTAGGATATCGAGCACCCTCCTGGAATTTCAGCCCTAACACACTCGACATAGTCCAAAGACTAGGCTTTGTGTACGAGAGCTCTCTTATGGCGGATGACCGTCCGTATGAACTCCTACATAACGGTGAGCCAACGAACCTCGTGGAGTTGCCTGTCGAATGGATCCTAGACGACGCACCGCTCTTCAACCCCAGAGGAGACTCCTACAGCCCCCCAAGGGAAGTAATGCAAGTGTGGATCGATGAATTTGATAAGGCGTGGGAAGAGGGGACCATGTTCTTGCTCACAATGCATCCACATATAACTGGGCATCGCTCACGGATTGTAGCCCTAGAGGGGCTAATTGAGCATATCAAAACACGGGGTGATGTCTGGTTTGCCACACATGAGGAGGCAGCACGCTACGTACGAACCCAAGCGGGGATGAATCAATAAGTTCGGAGCTATCTAGTACGAACTAAAAGCCTATAGACATGCGTACCCCGATAGCACTTAGGTTGCGTGCATTATCTTTAAGAATGTTCATGTTAGAATGAGGTTTCCCAGAAGATGCTGACACTTATAAAGACTTGAGCTGATTCATGCCGATTTACGACTACCTCTGCCGCGAATGTGGACAAGAATTCGAGGCTTTAGTTCGAAAAAAGATGGAAATACCCGACTGCTCATCATGTCATGGAAACGATCTAGAGCAACTGCTTTCTATGCCAAGTGTCCATTCTGGAGCTAGGAAAGAACGCAGTATGAGAGCTGCCCGAAAACGTGACAAAGTCCAGGGCAAGGAGAGGGAGTACACCCAACGGCAGTACGAATTAAACCACGATGACTGAGTTGAACATTACAACAAATAAGAGTGAATGTCTGACGACATAAGGTTCGTCTCAGGACGAAAGTGTTTGAGGCCACGATTCGATGACATGTAACAAGGCGATATCCGGAAAACTACCAGATACCGTGGAAGATGGTGGTGGAATTCTCTGCATCCGAAACCCAGAAACTAATCGTGGTTGGAATGGCATCAGGTACAAGACTGGGATGTCAACAACAAATGTTGGTTCCAGACTCTTGTCCATGAACGTAGCGATAGTACCTCCGGGCGCGGTCGCATACGCACACAGCCACATTGATTTCGAAGTTATGCTATACATACTCAAGGGCCGGGTGCGCCACGAATACGGGATGGGCCTAGAGATAACGATGGACAATCGGGCCGGAGATTTCATTTTCATCAAGCCAGGCGTACCGCACGAAGTGATCAACCTAAGTGACACCGAACCAGTGGTCGCAGTAGTAGCACGATCCGACGCATCAGAGTGGGAGAATATTGTGGACTGCCCATCCGAACGGAGACCCACTCAGCAGAAGTGAACCGCCGAGTGCTCCGGTATTCTATGCAAATTCTGTGAGGAACAACATTCCTTCAGCAGGAGGCATAATGAACGGCAGGATAGAAGCACTCTGGAAGAAAAGATCCCACGGAGGGGTTATGGATCCAGTCGAGCAGGTTAATGCAGTAGCGGGTAGTGGTCTCGAAGGTGACGCTAATTTCAATTTAACGAGACAAGTCACCGTAATTGAGAAGGAGGTATTCGAAAGGATCAAAGAGTCGCTCCCCGAATCCGAGCCTGGAATGCGAAGAGCAAACATTATGGTGAGCGGTATTCAGCTAAAGAATATGAAGAACCGTGTACTGATCATTGGTGAAGCCCATATCCTCCTCAGGGGTGAAACACGTCCGTGTGAGCTAATGGATGAGCAGTGCCAGGGACTACTTGATGCTCTGGATCCTGACTGGTATGGGGGAGCTCACGGGGCTGTCATCAAGGGAGGTAGCATCCGGGTCGGTGACCTGGCAACCATCGAACTCCTGTCTCCGGTACCATCCTAGGTAGCCCTGCGCTTATGCGGTGGTCCGTTTGGCTTGAAAGCGACGGATGAACGCATCCGCATTCGAGAAGCTTCAGGCAAGCATCACAGCGTGCCGACGCTGTCCGAGACTCGTTAAGTGGCGGGAGCAGGTGGCCCTAGAGAAACGCTCATCGTTTCGTGATCACGACTATTGGGGCCGACCTGTTCAATCATTCGGTGACCCAAACGGGCACGTCCTAATTGTAGGACTTGCCCCTGCTGCACACGGGGCAAACCGCACCGGCAGAATGTTCACAGGAGATCGCTCGGGTGATTGGCTTTACCGTGCACTCCACAAGGCTGGCTTTGCGAACCAGCCACATTCAATCTCAAGGGGTGACGGACTCGAACTGACGGACGTCCTAATTACTGCTGCAGTTCGTTGTGCACCACCAGCGAACAAACCTCATCCCAGCGAGCGAGATGCGTGCCGGCGCTGGATGGAGCGAGAGTTTGACCTCCTCCATTCCGTGCGTGTGATCGTCACTTTAGGCGGCTTTGCATATCTACAAACACTCCGGACTCTTGGTAGCCGTGGTGTTTCAGTACCTCGTCCACGTCCCCGGTTTAGGCACGGAGCTGAATTATCAATCGGCAGCCTGACAGTGCTCGCCTCATATCATCCGAGTCAGCAAAATACGTTTACCCGGAAGCTTACAGAGGAGATGTTCGACAGGATTTGGTCACGTGCGAAGCAGCTCATCGAAAAGGATACTCTACCATTTTGACTCAGTTCGCGGACAGCCAATACCAGAATAGAGATCAATCACGACTACAAGCTGAGGGATCCCATGCATAGACGAGACTTTGTGAAAACAACGGTACAGGGAATTGCAGTAGCGACGACGCCAATGGCCGTGAGTGCTCAACCTGCGTCGCTGGACAACGAAAAACATTCTGCTCCAGCCATTCACACACGCCGTAGCCGCCCCCTGTGTATCGCTGACGTCAGCAGCATCCGATTTACTAACGGCGGCTCAGATAGCGCGATAACGCGAGCATTCCGGGGAATCAGTTCCGGAGAAGATGTTCTTGATGCCATCGTTGCAGGAGTGAATATACCAGAACTCGACCCCGAAGAGCGTGGGATAGGGTATGGTGGACTTCCTAATGCCGACGGGGTCGTCCAGCTAGACTCCTGCCTTATGCATGGTCCCAAGAAATGGGCTGGAGGGGTCGCGGGTATCGAGGGTGTCAAGACACCGTCACTCGTTGCAAAAGCAGTGGCTGAACTAACCGATCACCACTTAATCGTCGGAAAAGGTGCGCAGGACTTTGCTCGTGCGCTTGGATTCCAGATCCATGATGACCTCAACACTGAGGAATCCCGAGCGCTTTGGCTCGAGTGGCGGCGTCGAGTTGATCCCAGCCATTGGCTTGACCCTGAGGATCGGGTCCGAAGAAATGGATTCCCAGAACAGAATGGCGAGGGAGATGATCCTGATGCCTCTTATGACACTAGGCTCCAAGATTTCTATCGAGCATCACTTGATGCAGGCCTATCAATGGTGGACGACAATCTTATCCCAGAGCACTCTTTTTGGGGGACAACGAGCCTTGAGGGTCTCTCAGCAGACGGAGACATATGTGGAGTAACAACAACAAGCGGTCTGTCCTGGAAAATTCCCGGGCGTGCGG
>Ga0310121_10002568_pt1 | contig 17104 bp, 13 predicted proteins | sample CB27_Tmax_986_MG_FD_203504 | JGI IMG/M metagenome (GOLD analysis project Ga0310121, IMG submission 203504) | Marine microbial communities from Western Arctic Ocean, Canada - CB27_Tmax_986 | ecosystem: Environmental > Aquatic > Marine > Oceanic | place: Canada: Western Arctic Ocean | collected...
CATGCAACTCATCTTTCCACTAACAAATGCCCCAAAAATCCACGAACTGCCAGCAATTCAAGCTTATGTTTTCCTCGGAGTTTTGATAGTTTTTTGCGTCGCCGGGAATTGCTGTCGTTGAATCAATCCGCGCAAACCGAATTACCCAAACCGCGCCCCTTCCGCGCCTTGCGGTATTGGGGCGATTTGCTTGAGTAGACCGATGGCGTTTTGAGGTTGGCCAGCATGGATGGCATCGCTGGCTTGCCGCACCAATTGAACCTGGCGGTCGGTGAACAGCATGCCGTCCAAATTGTCGTTGCGATCAGGTATCAGCGTGTTGACGATCGTCGTTATCAATTCCGGTAATCCGTCCCCAGTGACAGCGCTTGTAAGCCACGCCCTCGTTCCGTGCAAAGACGAACCGACTGAGCTGCCGTCGGTGGCCAACAACTCCGGCGGCCGCAAATCCGCCTTATTCTTGACCTGCAGATTGGGTGCATTGGTTAGTGGATTCTCCAACCAGTCGTCCAGGGGAGCTGAACCCGTCACATCCTCGACCCGCAGAATTAAGTCTGCTTGGGCCAGTGCATCTTGGGCCCGCCCGATACCCGCCCGTTCCAACGGTTCATCGACGTCGCGGAGCCCAGCGGTGTCAAGGAGTTGAAACGGCCAGCCATCGAAAACCACGTCCGCTATCAACACATCCCGCGTCGTACCCGGCTCGTCGTAAACAATCGACCGCTGATAGCCAGCCAACGCATTCACTAGGCAACTTTTGCCGACGTTGGGAGGTCCCGCGACCACGACGCGCCAGGGATCCGTGAGATGTAATCCGAGTCGACTCCGCTCGAGCATAAGGTCGAGGGCCGCGGATGCCGACGCCTGTCGTTTCTCGGATATGGCGGTGATGACCGCTCCCAGAGCCTGGCTGAGACCGCCGTGGATTTGGTCGAGCAACAGGCCGGCTGTTTTCCGCGTTGCGCAGCTCATCAACGAGGTCGTCGCCTCCACGTCAAAGGGGTGAATTGTCGTGGCCCGCAGGTGTCCATTCCAGTCTCTCTCCTCCGCGCCGGCCTGAACCAGGCAATCCACCACACGCCGTGGGGCGACGGCGCCACCGTGGGCACAGACTTCCGCCTGGCTCCGACTCACGCGGGTGACGACGACCCCTTCTTCGTTGTTCGCGGTGTGCCAATGGCCAAAACTCACATCCCCATCCCGCATCTGTTCCACGGTGTGACGACCGACGGATTCAAACCACTGGTCCACCGCCCGCAGTGCGGAATCGCCAGTCACGACGACGACCGAGACCGCTCCTCGGCCGGGCGGCGTGATCTGAGTTACGTGGCAGTTGGCTGGGGGATGCACGGCTGGGATGTGAGAAAAAGCCAGTTGGACGGGACCGGTTGGATGTGGGCTTGTCAGATGTGGGCTCACGCCCTCCGTTCTTGACGTGTAGCCAAAAGGCGACCCGACCTGGATCCGACATTCACCAAATCTTCGCGTGGGGTTCAACACGAGTTCACGATTCGACCCCATATTGGGACCCCGGTCTGTTTTCATCCCCTCCGTAAATGGGAGACTCCCCTATGTTAGTGCTGACGAGAAAAGAGAACCAGCCAATTATGATCGGCTCGGACGTTTGCGTGGTCGTCACCAGAATTCGTCGCGGTCGCGTCAGTATCGCGATCCAGGCGCCACCCGATATGCCGATCCAACGCGAAGAGATTCGACTCCAAATCCACGACTCGGATTCTCGCTGGCAAGTCGTTACCTCTTGAAACAGCTAGCCACGGAGGTAAGTTTGCCTCGGCACCCACTCGGCTCTAAAATGAGGGCCTAGCCCGAGATTATTCGTGTTCGCGTTGCTTGGGCTGAGTCGGTTCGCTACAATCCCGCCGCCCAATTGGGATCGTGCCAGCGAGCAGCGGCGTCAGGGCGTCCAACGAATGGAAGGGCGTCCAACGAATGGGCGTCCAACGAATGGACAGGCACTGTGCTTTCCAGCGTCGAGCCAGGAATCGGGTCCAAAACACGCCGCCGCGCCTGTTATGATCTCGACGGTACGTTTTAATCGGGGGAAATCGCCAGCTGACTCGTCGTCAATGGTCCGCCTTTGGCCAGACATCACTCGTCGATCCGTATGCGAGATTTGCCTTTATGAAGACACCGGCTGGCAGGTCGCCGACCGATGATTCCCGCATCCGAGTGGGGCAGCAGGTCCTGCGCGACGAGGCCACCGCGGTCACCAGCATGGCGGATCGATTGGACGAATCTTTTTCTACCGCCGTCGACCTGATTCATGGTTGTCGCGGAATTGTGATGGTCGCGGGTGTCGGGAAAGCTGGTTGGATCGGGCAGAAAATCTCGGCGACGCTGGCATCGACTGGAACTCCCAGCCATTTTCTACATCCAACCGAGGCGATCCACGGGGATTTGGGACGTTGCCGCGATGGGGATATGGCGCTGGTTCTCTCCAACAGCGGGGAGACGGAGGAGATTGTTCGGCTCCTGCCCCTGTTGACCGGATTGTCTCTACCTATCATCGCGGTAACCAGCCGCTCACATAGCCACCTAGGCGAAGCGGCAACGATCTTGTTGGACATGGGAGATCATGTCGAGGCCGGACATCTAATGGCGCCGACGACCAGCACGACGCTAATGCTGGCATTGGGCGATGCATTGGCGATGGCGGTCGCCGAGGAACGTGATTTCCAATCCGATGATTTTGCCCGCTTTCATCCAGGTGGCAGCCTGGGGAAATCACTGATGCTGGTTGAACAAGCCATGCGACCGGTGGACCAATGTCGTTGTGGCATCGACGATGAAATCGTCCGGGATGTGTTGGTTCGAACTGGCCGAACAGGTCGTCGAACGGGGGCGATCATGTTGACCGACCATTCGGGTCGGCTGACCGGAATTTTTACGGATAGCGACCTGGTTCGGCTGTTCGAAAAGCGCCTCGACTCGGCATTGGACCGACCCATCTCGGAAGTCATGACAGCTCAACCGATCACGGTGCCGGTGGGAACCCGGCTGACTGAAACGGCTGAGATTCTGTGCAAAAAGAAGATCAGCGAAGTACCCGTGGTGGACTCCCAGGATCATCCGCAGGGCATGCTGGACATTACCGACGTGATCGAATTGCTACCCAAGGAGCTGGCCCAACTGGCGTCCAGTGCCGCGGCCGATGACGACGACGATTCCGCCCTCCCGATTTCCAACCAGGTAACTTCACCGCCGCGACCATGAACTTCCAAGCACGGTGTCATCGCGTCGAATTGCTGATATCGGATGTCGATGGTGTCCTAACTGATGGCGGTTTGGTGTTTGACGACCAAGGCGTCGAAACCAAGAAGTTTCACGTGCGAGATGGTTTGGGCATCAAACTGTGGCAGTCGGCCGGTTATTCATTCGGGATCATCACAGCCCGCCAGTCCACCATCGTACAGACCCGTGCGGACGAACTGAAAGTTGATTTCCTGCGCCAAGGACGAGAGGACAAAGGTGCTGTATTGCGCGATCTGTCGTCGGAACGGGGGATCGCGTTGGAACGAATGGCCTATATTGGTGATGATTTACCGGACCTGTTGCCGATCCAATCCGTGGGGCTGGGCGTGGCCGTCGCCAACGCCGCACTAGAAGTTCGCGAGGCCGCGGACCACGTCACTCAATCCGTCGGTGGGCAGGGCGCCGTGCGGGAGTTGGTGGAATCGATCCTGAAGGCCCAGGGCCGTTGGTCGGACCTTCTCGCGGAGCACTACCGAACATGAACATCAGCGTCGTGTTGCGATCCCTCTTGAGTCTGGCGGCCATCTCCGGCAGCTACTGGCTGTATGCGCTATGCGCGGTGCCCCTAATTGAGCCGACATTCCATCAGGAGAAGGTCGCTTCGGCCGCGAATCCAACCTCCGAGCAGGAACCGGTCATCGACCGATATCGCCATCTCCTCGAGCCATTGTTCTCTGCCGATAGCTGGGAACGGAAGAAACCGTTAATGGTTCGCAACGACGATTATATGTTGTTATTTCACTTTGAAGCCCCCGCGGACGAAACTTCCGAGGACCGACGCAAGTTAAAACTAAAACCGTGTACATTGATCTTCAATCCCAACGGATTGCATCCAAGGGCCAAGGACGACTTGGGTGGGAAGGTCAATCCATCTTCAGTCGTTGTTATGCGGGCCGAGGACGGCGCGGTTCTCGAATTCGACCGGCCGTTTGACCTTAGTAGTAGTTGGGTCATGGGGAAAATCGAGAAGGGGCGGTTGGAAGGACGTGTCCATATCTACAACCCTTTGACCCGGCAGGATCCGAAACGCCGGCTCGACGTCGTCACACGGGATATCCAAATACAAAAAGATCGCATCACGACGGCTGCGAAGGTGGAGTTTGAGATCGGACCGGCATCCGGAAGCGGTCGAGATCTGGTTTTTCATTTGTGGACCGAGAACCATGAACAACTTCGGCGGCTACCCGAATCCAATAATCTACCCCTGCGGGCCGTGGAACTGTCCCATCTCGACCAGCTTCGTTTTCAACTCCCCGACGCCTGGCTGGGTCAAAACTCGAACCCGGCCCAGCCAAATGCTGATCGCCCCACGTTCATCGATCTCAAATGTGACGGCAAGATGAGTTTTGATATCCCTGCTGGCGAGGTGACCGTCGAAGACAACGTAATCCTGACTCGCCCGCGTTCCGACGGGGAGGACGATCATGTTTATTGCGAACATCTTTCCGTACATTTTGACATGCCCCATTCGTCGTCGTCGGATGCGGTGCCCTCGGTCGAAGCCGGCGCGAAGAACCCGGCTGTCGGTCTTGGGCGCATGTTTGACATTCGACTCAATCGCATCGAGGTCATGGGGAGCCCAGCGGTGGTCTCCGTGAGCGCTCGCAGCGTGTCCGAGCAAGGGGTCAGCAAGCCACTGAGCCCCACGCATGAAGAAGCGATCCCCATCCAGACTGGGATGCGCGGTCGGCATCATGCTGAGGCGGTGCGATTTGAATACATGTTTGATGACGACGGTGGTCTCGGCTCGTTTCGCGCCCACGGGCCCGGCAAATATCGTGGTACGGTGGATCAAGCAGGGGATGGTTATTTCGAGATTGCCTGGGATGACCAACTTAGCTTGCTGCCCGACGAGGAGTTGTATCGGCTCAGTATCATCAACAAGGCACGGGTAGTATCCGACCAATTCGGCCGACTCACTGCCGATGTGTTGCATCTATGGATGCGCGGATTCCGCGGTGACCGACGCGCGGGTGTTGCGGACAAACCGGTAGTAATACAGCCCGACCGGGCCAAGGCGACCGGAGATGTGGTCCTGGAATCGGACCCCTTGAGCGGGAACACGGACCAATTGGAGGTTTGGTTCAAATATGCCAGCGACCGACCGCGTTCAGAGGCCGGCCCCGCGGGTGAGCTGGCGCTGATCGGTGCCGATGGAACCACGGGACCCAGCCCCGCCGGAGCGCGACAACCGGGTTTGCGAGTGCAGGGTGATTTGATTCGCATGCTGGTCGACCACAGCCAGTCGTCAATGATGCTCAAAGATGTCACCATCGGCGGCCGTGTGCAATGCGTCGAAACGAACGTTTCGGCGATCGACAAACAGCCATTTCTGATCACCGGCGATCTACTTCACCTGCAAGATTTCACCACCGCCGGTGGGACCGCCAAGATCGAGGGAAGACCGGCACGTATTCAGGCCCGCGGAGTTTCCCTGGCCGGTGTCGCCATCGAGATGGATCGTAGTGCCAATCGGATATGGATGGATGGGTCAGGCCAAGCCATGTTGCCACTGCCCGAATCGTTGGCTGCGAGGTATTCGCGCCGTGAAACATCCGCCAAAGTCACCTGGCAAGGCGGCTTCGACTTTGACGGCCGTCAGGTGCGATGCCATCAACAGGTTTCGGTGGAAGGTCCCGCCCAATCGATCAAGACCGACGCACTTCTCCTCAAGCTCACGCATTCCATCGAACTCAGTGACCCTCAAGCCCGTTTTGACGATGTCGGTGTCGCGGAAATCGACGCGCAAGGGGACGTCTTTTTGGAGAATCATTCTTTCGACGATCGAGGACTGGTCACCGTCGACAAAATGTTTCTGCGGGATCTTTCGATCAATCAGCTGACCGGAGCCGTCACGGGCAATGGTCCCGGATGGATGGAATCGGTCCAAGAAGGGGGTCACCAGCTTCTCCCTCAAGCCGGTCCCTCCGCCGTCGATCAGAATAAAGTCACCAAGTTGCGAGTCGACTTCCAGCAAGGCGTGCGCGGCAATCTGGATCGACGTCAGCTGACCTTTTTTGACCAGGTCAAAGCGATCCACGGGTCCGCTGACGACTGGCCTGCCCTCGAGGGGAATCCGTCTCGGCAGTCGATCCCCGAGGGGAGCGTCGTGATGTATTGCCAGCAACTCCATGTCGCCCAGATGGCTGGTCAAGCAGTGGTGGATGCAACCGTCGCGGCCGATGCACCAGACGAGCTGAATACGCCCGTGGAATTGATCGCCGAGGGAAATACAATCGTGTACGGTCGCACGTTCTCCGCCCGGGCCCACCGGATTTCGTACGCCCAGGCGAAGGGCCTGTTAATCATCGAAGGGGACGGACGGACCGACGCAGAGCTGCGGCATCAGGAATCTGATTCGGGGCCAATGGTCGTGACGAAGTTCCGTAAGATGAAATATTGGCCAGTGACCGGTCGTGTCCAAGTCGAGGATAGCCGACAAATCGAACTCAACTTCTAGTCCGCATATCAAACAATCCGCAGCCGTTCCCGTTCCAGTGCATCGGCTAGAAAATCCACCGCCCGCTCAGCCATGGCGTTGTAATACTCGAAACCATGTCCGCCGGCCGACGTTTCCAAGTCCGTCTCGTGTGGGATTCCCATCGAACCCAGTTTCATCTTCAATCGATCGCTGCTGTCAAACCAACGGTAGTCCAGCGGATCACAGCAGAAGAACTGGTGTCGTGGCCAATTCAATGGAAAGACATGCAGCAAGGCCGTATCTTGCCGCCCTCGTTCCGGATCGCCGTACATCTCCGTGAGAATCTCGTCCCCTTCTTGTATCCGAATTTGGTAGTCGATCGCCGGTGAGAGAGCTGCCACGATCGGAAAGCGGTCGGGATACTGATAGGAGATTCGCAGCGCCCCCTGTCCGCCCATGCTGGTGCCCAACAACGCCACCCGAGGTGGCACGGCGTCGAATTCGTTCTCAATGAATTCCATTACTTTGTCGCGGACGAAACTCTGCGGTGTCAACCGGTCATCGAAGTGCGGTGTCAGTCGATCCGCCCACCAAGTGGCACCGCTCCGCGGCGCGACGACAGTGAGCCCATGAGCCTCGAAATTCTTGTTGAACGGGTCTTTATCCCTAAGCGAGGTTTGGTGCACGCCGTGCAAATAAATCACCACGAATCCATGGGGGTTGGCCTTGGACGGACGGAAGACCTCGCAGGCGTGACCAGCGATTTCGGCAGCGCTCCAGTGATTTTCGAATTTCGACATCGTGGCGATGGAGGGAGGTTGGCCGGTACCTATGCGTGATGTGGGTGCCATCAATAGACCAGCGCACATAGTTGGTGGCTGCCAACCTAATGTTTTTCTTCCATGAAGTTAAGTGGCGTGTAGGTTGAGAAAGTCGCTGCCGCAAGGCTCAGCAGGACAGTTTCCGTGGTGCCGTGGAGTGGATTCGTTGCCGCGGAATGGCATGAACATTCGTGCCAAACGATCGAATCCACCGACCGTAGGTTCGGGTGGCGGTACGTAAAATGCGGCCCAACGGTGGTTCGCGGTCGCCTTTCGATTCGTCGGGCGAACAACTAGAATGCGCCATCTTCTTATCGAATGAAGGGGTGGCTCGATGAGGTGCTAAACAAGAGGCACGGTTTTTAATGAATGTTTTGCTTGACGAACAAGAAGTACGCCAAGGCGTGAACCGCATGGCCGGCGACATCACGGCAGCATTCCAAGACAAGTCTCTCACAATCGTCGGCGTGCTCACTGGTAGCGTCGTGTTGCTGGCTGACCTGATTCGGTTGGTCGATTTGCCGATGCGAGTGGGCGTGGTCCATGCTAGTAGCTATCGGGGCGCCACCACGATACGTGGGCCGCTGGTGATCAATTCCGATTTAATGCCTGATATTTCCGATCGTGATGTATTAGTGGTCGACGACATTTTCGATACCGGAAACACGATGGTCGAGTTGCTCTCCTTGATGGAGAAACTGGGACCCAGCTCGGTGAAAACAGCGGTGTTGCTACGGAAAAAAGCGCGATGCGAAGTGGACCTCCAGCCGGACTTTATCGGTTTCGACATTCCCAATGAATTTGTGGTCGGCTATGGATTGGACTACCAGGACGCCTACCGCAATCTTCCTTTTGTTGGAACGTTGGAGCCGGACGAGATAAACAGCACACCTCCATGATTCGGTTGTTGCACGTCATTCCCACGTTGGTGCGGGGCGGCGCCGAGAAACAGCTTTGTTTGTTGGCAACCCGCTTGCCGAAAACCCACTTTGATGTCCGCGTCTGTGTCCTCACGCACACCGGACCATACGAGCGTTGGCTGCGCCAGGAAGGGATTCCGATCGATAGGATCAACAAGCGCTGGAAGGTGGATCCGTGGGCGCTGATGCGACTTCGCCAGGTGATGCGTCGATTCCAACCGGACGTTGTTCATTCCTGGATCTATGCAGCCAACGTTTACGGTCGGGTCGCGGCGCTGCTGGAGTCGGTCCCGACGATTGTGGCAGGGCAAAGATGCGCGGATCATTGGAAGATGACCCATGACCATCTGTTGGACCGCTGGCTGGCCACAAAATCCCAGCGTATCGTGGTCAATAGTCAATCGGTGCGCGATTACTACGTACGTAAACAGCGAGTGGATCCAGCCAAGTACCGAGTGATTCACAATGGTATCGACACCGAATCGGGTGCGGGTAAGACCAGCGGCGCGGCCCGCGGGGCACTCGCCGAGTCGATTGGTATCCCATCGGACGCGCATTGGATCGGTGTGGTCGCGCGACTCTGGCCGCAGAAGCGGCTCAAAGATGCCATTTGGGCCGCCGATCTACTCAAGGTTGCCGAATGCAATTTTCGTGTTCTCTTTTTCGGCGATGGCCCACAGAGATGGCGACTCGGCCGATATGCCCGTCAAGTCAATGCGGCCGACCGGGTCTGTTTTCTGGGCGATCGCGAAGACGTGGCCCGCTGGCTGCCCCATCTACGATGTTCGTGGTTAACCAGCCAGTACGAGGGACAATCCAACGCGGTCATGGAGGCGATGGCGGCCGGTATTCCAGTCGTCGCATCGGACCTATCGGCCAATCGCACACTGATCACGCATGAGCAAAACGGGTTGCTGTTTCCACTGGGAGACCGTGGGGACTTGGCGCGCCAGACTTATCGGCTGTTACAAGACGAGGAACTCGCCGCCCGACTGGGTCACGCCGCCCGCGAGACGATGGCCCGAGATTTCAGTGCGGACCAGATGGTGGATCAGTACGCGCGACTTTACCAGGAATTGGTGGACGAGACGATTCGTCCATAGACTCAAACATGTGTGGAATCACCGGAGCCGGCTGGTTCGAACCTGGCTTGGCTATCGACGACGAGACGTTGGGTCGCATGATGGACGTCCTTGTCCACCGCGGCCCCGACGACCAAGGCAGCTACAGGTCCGCGTTCGGGTCGGATGCTGCCGCCGGCGTCGTGCTGGGACATCGGCGTTTGTCCATTATTGACCTGGACACCGGCCGCCAACCGATCGGCAACGAAGACGACACGATCCAGGTCGTGTTCAACGGGGAGATCTACAACTTTCCGTCACTCCGACGGCGACTGGAAGGATCGGGCCACCGCTTTCGCACGCAATCCGACACGGAGGTTCTAGTCCACCTGTACGAAGATGTCGGCACGGATGCCTTTTCGCAGCTCAACGGCATGTTTTCGGTGGCCATCTGGGACGCGCCACGGCAGCGAATGGTGCTGGCCCGTGATCGGCTAGGTCAAAAACCGATGGTCTACGCCCAACAACCAGGTCGGCTGGCTTTTGCCAGCGAAATCAAGAGTCTTTTGCAGATTGGCGACATCTCCCGAGGGCTGGATCCGCTGGCACTGGATCAATACTTCACGTACCAATACGTTCCTCACCCGAACACGATATTCTCGGCGATCAAGAAGTTGCCACCGGCCCACTTTGCGGTGTGGGAGCACGACGCACTGAGGATCGAGCGGTATTGGCAACCACCGCGAGAGCCGGATTTACAGTTCGAAACGTCCGATGCGATCGGTCAACTCCAGGAGCTGCTGGAGGACGCGATCTCGTTGAGGATGCGCAGCGATGTGCCGTTGGGGGCCTTCCTGTCGGGCGGCGTCGATTCGTCGTTGGCCGTGTCGCTCATGCAGCGTCACTCACCGCGGCCGATCAAGACCTTTTCCATCGGCTTTCCGATCCCCGAGTACGACGAATCCAAGTATGCCTGGCAAGTCGCGACGTCGCTGGGGACGGATCACCATGCGTACGTGGTCCAACCGGACGCGGTCGACATCCTTCAACAATTGGTTGAACTTTATGACGAACCGTTTGCTGATAGCTCCGCGATTCCTACTTGGCATGTGGCCCGGTTGGCCCGCGAGGATGTTACGGTGGTCTTAACGGGTGACGGCGGCGACGAACTGTTCTGTGGTTACCCGCGTTATCGAGCGGTGGATATGGCCGGTCGCCTACCGGATTGGATGCGCAGCGCGCTGAGCTGGGAATATTGGCAGCGGTTGCCGACCAGTTCGCGGCAAAAATCAGTTTTTCGTCAAGCCAAGAGATTTGCCGAGGCGGCGAGTCAGTCACCCGCGCGACGATACCTGGACTGGATATCCATATTCAATGAACCTCGGCGGGCGGAGCTGTACGAGGATGGGTTTCTGGCCCAGCTGTCGGCGGACCCGGCACGGTTCCTCCAAGACGCCTGGGGAGAGAACCAATTCCCAGACGATCCGTCAAGGGCCGCCTATGCGGATTTGGTCACCTATCTACCGTGTGATTTGATGAGCAAAGTGGACATGACCACCATGGCCCATGGACTGGAGGCCCGCCAACCATATTTGGACCATCGAGTGGTGGAGTTTGCCATGAAGCTGCCGCTGTCGATGAAGTACCGACGTGGTCGAGGCAAGCGTATCTTGCGCACGGCCTTTCAGTCCAGCCTTCCGTCGGCCATCTGGCAACGAAAAAAGATGGGATTCGGCGTGCCGCTGGACCACTGGTTTCGTGACGAGTTGCGGCCGCTGGTTCAGGACGGGTTGTTGGCCACCAACAGCCGCATCGAATCCTATTGCCGGCGGGCTACGGTGCGGCAATGGGTCAACGAGCACCAGCGGCACGAGTTTGACCACGGCTATCGGCTATGGTCGCTGCTGTTTCTGGAATTGTGGTTGCAAAAGTGGGCGTGATGCTCGGCGTGCGTTACGGGTCACATCCAATAATTGCGGTCAATTTTGTTGCGTGAAAAGGGGTCGTGCCGCGATAAACTATTTCGTTGCTCCAGTTCTGATTCTAGTCCGATGCTCACCCTGTGTGTCTCCCTGCCAAAGATCGTGACATTCTTTACAAATCTCATGCGCGGCACTGTGTGCATAAGTGATTTGCCGATCATGCCTCGCGTGGGCTTGTCGTGAGCGCGATCCATGGTAAAAACCCGTCGACTCTGCCCGCGGGGGCATCTCCGCGTATTGGATCGTTGATCCGAAGGAAACATCGGACGCAGTGATGGTGTTCGAGGGGGAATCGTATCGAACGGTTGGCATCTGCTAAGAGGTCACGTCCGCAAAAAATCGCCTTGTTTCCGGGACTCAGTGTCGAAATCTCCGCCGTGTTCGCCTCCGCTCAGGCAAAACAGTCCCCACAACTTGGATGCCCACTACGCCGACGCCCCGTTAGCGTAAACGCACACTTGCATGTTGGCGAGTCAATGGCCCAATTCCCATCCGACGCCGTTACAGCCGTTTTATTGCTCACGGATGAATCTACCGAAAAACCTCGCGCCATTGGAGCTTGGAAATTTAGGTTAGATTTGACGTGGGTGGATCGACGATATCCCGGTAGAATGCGGTACTAGCACAGCCTGTATCTGGGAGCTGAATGAATGCGTGAATGTATGGCGGTAATTCTAGCGGGGGGGAAGGGCGCCAGGTTGGAGCCGTTGACGCGGGATCGGGCGAAACCAGCGGTGCCGTTTGGTGGGGCCTACCGGATCGTCGATTTCGTGCTCTCCAACTGCCTCAACAGCGGCTTTCGTCAGATGTTGGTTCTGACGCAATACAAAGCCATGAGTTTGGACCGTCACATCAATCTTGGCTGGCACCGTTTCGTCTGCCGAGAACTGGGCGAGTTTATTGGCGTCTTGCCGCCTCAACAACGTATTGACGAACATTGGTACCAAGGAACCGCGGACGCGGTCTATCAGAACATCTATGCGATCGAGAAAGAACGACCGGAATATGTCGTCATCTTGGCGGGTGATCATATCTACAAGATGAACTATCGGGCGATGGTGGACTTTCATAAGAGGCACAACGCCGATTTGACGGTCGGTGCGTTGCGGGTGGATCCAGCAGAAGGTCGCCAGTTCGGCGTCATGCAAGTCGATCCCAAAGACAGGATCATCGGTTTTGAGGAGAAGCCCCCCCGTCCCAAGATGATTCCTGGTGACAACCAGCATTGCCTGGCGTCCATGGGCATCTATGTCTTTAATGCCAGGTTTTTGTTCGAGCAACTCTGCCTGGACGCCACGTATCCCAACAGTTCACACGACTTCGGACGAGACTTGATCCCCTCGATCATTGATCGGCACAAGGTGTATGCATTTCCATTCCGGGATGAGAACAAGAAGGGCGATGGCGATGCCTATTGGCGCGATGTCGGCACACTGGATGCTTACTACGAAGCCAATATGGACCTCGTCGAAGTCAATCCAGTTCTCAACATGTACGACGAGCGCTGGCCCATACGTTCGGATCAGCCGAACCTGCCGCCGCCGAAGTTTGTGTTCGGTGGCCAGCACGACGAGGACCGCTGTGGACACGCCATGGATAGCATTGTCTCCGCCGGTTGCATCATCTCCGGAGGGGTCGTCCGCCACAGCATTTTGAGCGAGAAAGTCCGGGTCAACAGCTACGCCCACGTGGACGACTCGATTCTTTTCCAGGGAGTGGACATTGGCCGACACGCCAAGGTGCGACGTGCCATCATCGACAAGGGGGTTCAGATTCCCGCTGGCGTCGAAATCGGTTACGACGAGGAGATGGATCGGGCCCGCGGCCTCAATATCACTGAAAGCGGATTAGTCGTCATTGGCAAAGGGGAGTTGGTGACTGACGTTCCAATGGCACCGGATACGAGACCCATGACTGCCACAATGCGCCGTTAGTAGGGCGTGTTGTTAATGGACGGCAATGAATCCGGATGGATGATTCCCAGACAACGATTGGCGAATTACGCGAAATTGTGCGTGAGTTTGTTGACCAACGCGATTGGCAACAATTTCACGCACCCAAGAATATTAGCATGGCACTGGCCGTCGAAGCGGCTGAGCTGATGGAACATTTTCAGTGGCTCACGGTGCCTGCTTCACGTGAGATCGTGGCCGACCCAGACAAGCTGGACGCGGTTTCCGAGGAGATCGCGGATGTACTCTGTTACCTTCTGGCACTCGGAAATGAACTTGGCATCGATCTATCCTCTTCGATGATCCGTAAGATGGAAAAAAATCGACGCAAGTATCCAGCCGAGGAGTATCGGGGCCGCTTCGGTCCAGAGGACCCGGGAAACTAGGCCGCCGGTTTTGAAGTTGCGAATTCTGAACCCGCAACGCTCCTTTTTCAGCGCCCAAATCTCTTGGAGACAGCGCGCGTCGGGCGGCTGTAGTTCTTCACGCGCCCAACTTCAAAATTGGCGCGGTGGGGGAGTATTCGGACTGAAATTTCGTCAAGCGGCCACACGTCATGTTCGAAATGCCTCGGTCTGAAGCGACTCTAACGCGAACGGGTTCGCTGGCCCGTTCGTCGAGCCGTTTGGGCTGGCGGATTCGAGTTAGAGTCGATCGAGACTCCGACCCATCCGTTTTCCAGCGACAGTTGTTTCACGGCCAGGTCGGCGAGTCGCTGGTTGCCAGCGAAGTCCTCGGGAATCACATTCAATGGCCGATTCTTACTGAACACTTTGGAGAAGATGCCGCGCAAAGCGACCTGGTCCTTGAGACGTAACCGTTTCCCCTTGAGCTCAATGCAGTCTTCACGGCCCAATTGGATGTAGAGCCCATTGACTTGCGGTCGGTAATGCGCGGTCACAATGAAGCACTTCCACTTGCGTTGTCCCAAGTCCAGCTCTTGGATCTTCATCGTGATCGTCACGCGGCCATCGTCGCAGGCGATGTGGATCGCCTCCCGATTGGAAAACTCGACATGGGCGTCCTCGGGAACCTCGTTGACCCATTCGATTGTTTCCAGCTGAAGTTTTTCGCAGATGTGCCGGCAGACTCCCCGAAGATCACGCTTCATGCCTTCGAGTTCCAGCTGTTGCAACACATTGTTGATCGCGGATTCGTGCAACTGCAGGCTCATCAGATTCTGGCGTTGCGGAATGGGGCGCGGGGTGAAGGCAGCCAGTTGATGTTCGCCAGCCAACCGCAGACGAACGGCCACTTCTTGGTCAGTCGTTCGCATGTCCGTAGCGACTGAATCCAATTCCAAGGCCTGCAGTCGACCCACCACTCCGTCGCTTAGTTTGGACTCCATTTTGGCCAATCGCATATTGACCTGTTGATCCATGGTCCGTTTCGCTTCGGTAACCACCTTATTCTGGAAAATGACTCGCGCCTGCCCCGAACGTTCGTTGAATTCCTTCCGAACAAGCTTGCGAAACATCGGACCGATCAATGGGATGCCGTCGTAGTTCGTGCGAATTCGAGTCAGCCTGGACTCGGCGTTCGCCGAGGCTCGAGCTCCGGCGACCCGCATGCCTTGCCGGTCCACGGTGATGTTCTTTCGCACGGTAAAATCCGAGCGATTGTTGCTGTATATCCGCGCTCCATTGCCGGACGACGTAGTGCTCACTCCGATTTGGCCGTTGGTTTCCAGCGCCAGCTGAACGCTGTCTTCGTTGGGAAGGAAGTCGACTTGGGTTCGTGCGTGCGTCCAGCCGTTACCGCGGATCTCCATGCCAAATAGCCAGTCGCGAATGGGACGGTTCGAACTCCGAATCACCGGAATTAGGCGGTTGATCAGCATCTCGGTGGTTGTCAGTCGGATATTCGCATTTCGGTAATAGGTGGCAATCGCATCGGCCAGATCATTTTCGACGGGTACTGGAGAATTCTGTAGAACGACCCGCATGGTGGCCAAGGGAGACGCGTACTGAAGTGTCGGCTTTTGCTCGAAACGCTCGATGACTTTGACCAATTCTGTCATCGAGACGGGAGAGGTTATCCATCGGTTCAATTCTTTGCGCATTGCCAGCAGCGTTGGGTGCTTCAAAAACGCTTGCTGCGTCGCGGAAAGTGCCTCGAATTCCCACGCGCCGAGAATCTCCTGGGCGGCCAGCAACCGTGCCGTGGCATCATCCGCCTCTTCGGATTCAACGAACTCCTGAAGATCGTCCAACAGAAGAAAGTCGCGCCATGCCTTTCCGTTGTCGTTGTCTCCCAGCAACTGACAAAGGTTTCCAACGAGCCTGGACATCAGGGCCGGGTCGGGTTGGATATGCCGCATGCGTTCTTCCGCGGCGCGGGACGTGCTGACTCGATGGACCTGCTGCCATACGGCCACCCGCCGAGCAATCGAGTGCGATGCGGTCATCAGCGCCGTTCGCTGTTGATGGTTGGCCAGTTGCTGCACCAACGAGTTTTGTCGGTTGGGAAAATGGGCCACCTGGCTGAGTATTCGCAGCCGGTTCAACGGTTCGGCCCCTCGGTCGTCGCTCATGAACCGTAGCGACTGGAGCATCTCCAATTCACGGTGCACCTGCTCGCACCACTGGCTCAATACGGGAATGGATTCGAGTGGCCGCATTTCCTCCAGCAGCTTGACGGGTCGTGGCCACGAACGCCTCTGAGGGAGGTCCACGATCGGTGCTAGATCTTGTCGCGGAGTTGGCGTCGCGGCAGGCTCGGGAGCTTGGGTTCTTGGAGCTTGGGTTTTCGGAGCTTGGGTTCTTGGAGCTTGGGTTTTCGGAGCTTGGGTTTTCGGAGCTTGGGTTTTCGGAGCTTGGGTTTTCGGAGCTTGGGTTTTCGGAGCTTGGGTTTTCGGAGCTTGGGTTTTCGGAGCTTGGGTTCTTGGAGCTTGGGTCTCAGTCGCATCAGAGACAATGGTGGCGGACGCCTCCGTAGGGGCTATGGGGGCCGTCTTGGGTTCACTTACGACTGGACGACGGGTTGTGAACTGTCTTGGCAAATAGTCCAAACCAGCGAATGGATCCGACCACGGTGCGGTGGCACTCACCAAGCGATCATATTGACTGGGGTCGCGTCGAAACGGGTCGGTGGTGGCCACCGCGACCACTGACAACTCTTCCGTCGGAACGTCCGGCGCAACCGGAACGGGGGCCGCGACCCATTGCGCGGACCCACTAGGCAACCACCTCGCTGGACTGGGCACCAGCGCTGGCAGGTTTCGATTCGCGCTAGGTCCAGTCAGCGACTCGAACTCGGTCAGATCCGGGGGTGATTCTGTCTGCGCCTGCCATGCGGAATAATCTTTATCGGTGATCCACGTATTGTTCCCCTCGATGCAGACCACCGATTGCGAACGCCAAACTTGCGTCGCCGTGACAGCCAGAATGAAAAGGCTACCAAGGATGAAAACGATCGGTGGTTGAATCGATTTACGGGAGCGATCCATCAGGCCTCCAAGGCGCATCGTGAGAATGTCGCAGTCCATGCGACGCACTCTATATCCTCGGATTTCCGGCAAGCAACCGTCGAACCTGTTTTTCGACGCGCTCGGGCGAACTGATCCAACGAGGTCAGAATCTGTTAAGAACTATCGATTATGTTTGGTTTGACGACCTACGCTCGCCGTGTAGACCTACGATCGCCCGACCAGCCCATCCACATTGGTCCCGCTA
>Ga0310121_10002570_pt1 | contig 17099 bp, 19 predicted proteins | sample CB27_Tmax_986_MG_FD_203504 | JGI IMG/M metagenome (GOLD analysis project Ga0310121, IMG submission 203504) | Marine microbial communities from Western Arctic Ocean, Canada - CB27_Tmax_986 | ecosystem: Environmental > Aquatic > Marine > Oceanic | place: Canada: Western Arctic Ocean | collected...
TGCAGGTCGAGCGCAAGGCCGATCTCGATGATGGTGGGGATAGGGAGGTCGGGGCCGGCGAAGCGCGCGGCGAGTTGGTCTTTTTGGTAGTCGTCGAGGTGGAGGCCGAAGCGGATGACGTAGCCCTCGTCACCTGTGTCGGTGGGGGTGTCGAAGGCGAAGGCTTGGGACCACTCGCCGGATCCCCAGGTGGTGAGGTTGGAGATGTGAGGGAATTTGGTGAGGAGGAAGTCGGAGACGGCGTCGAGGGTGAGGTTGGTCACGGGGGGAGGGTAGGGGGTGGTTGCGCGTCCTGGCGGCGGGCGTGTTCGGAGAGGTGGACGGGTTCGTCGAAGCTGTGCCTGGGGACTGCGCTGCGAGATCCGCACCAGGGGACGGCAGTTGGATGAGTCTGGGCAGAGGACAAGAGCTTCGATTCGTTAGGCTGCCGCCGAGCGCCATGGAACGAGGTGCCGCGTTGCAGGCGAGCCATGATCCCGCCGCCGCCGCTCTTTTTGAAGACCTGACCGTTCCGTGGTGGGTCGCGGGCGGCTGGGCAATTGACCTCATTCTTGGGTGAACAGACCCGCGAACACGACGACCTCGACATCGCTGTGTTGCGGCGCGACGTCGACACCTTTCGGGCAGCGCTTGCCGAGTGGGAACTCTGGGTCGGCTTGGGAGACGACCGGCTGGAGTCGCGGCCGCTGCCAGCATCGGTTGACTATCCAGCGGATCGGGGGTGCTTTGGTGTCGCCCGGCGTCGGATGGGCCGCGGGCGTTCGAGTTATTGACGAGTGACACCGACCACGACGAATGGGTGTTCAAGCGCGACGGAACGATCCGCCGTCCCCTGGAGGGGATTGGCGGCCGCTCCGAGGCCGGTATCCCCTACCTGGTTCCCGAGATCGTTCTGCTGCACAAGGCGAAGAACGACCGAGCAGGAGATCGCCACGATCTGAACGTGGCACTCGCGGCGATGTCGAGCGCGAGCCGACAGTGGCTGCGGGATGCGATCCGGGCCTGTCACCCCGGCCACGTCTGGATCGATCAGATCTGAGCGCACTCTGCCGCTGCTGGGGAGGGCCAATCAGCCTGGCGCCAGGCGAGTTCGTAGAGGTGGACGGGGTTCGTCGAAGCCGCGTTGGGCGGACGGTCCTCGGCAGGGAGTCAGTCCGGGCGGAGGGATGGGGGTTAGTCGAGCGCCGAGGTGATCGGGCGGGTAATGGGCACTCAGTGGCTAAGCGGCGATGGTGGCGCGGGGTTGGGGCGTCGTGCCGGGCTCGGCGGCGCAGGACGCGACGAGGGTGGCGAGCTGAGGATAGGAGTGCCAGCGTTCGTCGAATTCGATTCGGGTCGACCAGGTTCCGCTTGGACTGCGGTCGCAGCCGCGGACGCGGCCTTCGATCGCGACGGAGAGGCGATCGATTTCGAGGCGGACCTGATCGCCGACAGTGGGCGCGATCGCGGTGTCGATAGCGGCGCTCAACATGGTGAGGTCGGTGACCGTGGCCCAGGTTTCTGAGTCGGTGGCGCGCAGAGTGGCGGGCAAGCGGACGGCGAGACGGAAGGTGCGGCGCTTGGTCAGGTGTCGCCAAACTTGCCAACCGACGAAGGCGAGGCGGGCGAGGACGGCGGTGCCCCAGACGATCGCGGCCCATGTCGCCGCGGCGTTGGCCGTAGCCAAGCCGAGGCCGGAGAGGCGCATGCCGCCGATGACCAGCGCGACGATGTAGAGCGCGCCCAGCAAGCCGATCGGCGTAATGAAGCCCGCCGGGCCGTCGTCGGGTGTTGATCCCTTGGGCGTGACACGGAAGGCCGTGCCGCGTCCGTGGATCAGGGTGAGGCTGGCCCGGACGAAGGCGAAGAGCTTCATGAGGTCGAAGATCTCGGTGTGAAGAAGGTTGTGCTGCCCGCGCCCGAGGGCCTTGGTGCCGTAAGCGGTGACGACGGCTTGCAGGGCCCAGATCGCGAGGAAGAACACCGCCTCGCTGTGGATCGGGAGCTGGTCTGTGACGAGGATGGCGGGGATCGTGAGCAGCAGGATGAGTTTGCGGTGGGCGTCGAAATAGGTGGTGGTGCTGGCGATGTAGCTCAGTCGTTGGACGAGGGAGAGTCCGCGCCGGTGCCATTCGCGCCGGATCACCTGCATCGCGCCCTTAGCCCAGCGCACGCGTTGGATGATGAAGGCCTGATAGGTCTCGGGGGCGACGCCGCGCGCGACCGTGCCGGCGTGGAAGACCGTGTGCCAGCCCTGTTGGTGTAGCCGGAGCGATGTGTGGAGGTCCTCGGTGACGGTGTCGGCGACGACGTCGCCGATCGATTCGAGCGCGCTGCGCCGCACGATGGAGGGGGTGCCGCACCAGAAGGCGGCGTTCTAGCGGTTCTTGCCAGGTTGCAGGACGCGGTAGAAGAGAGATTGGTCGCGCCAGTCGGCGCGGCGGGAGCCGCGGTGCTGGAAGCTGTCGGCGTTGTAGAATTCCTGCGGCCCCTGGACCAGGGCGACCTGGGGATCCTCGAAGTGGTCGAGCATGTCGTCGATGAAGTCGGGCGTGGGGACGAAGTTGGCGTCCAGGATGCCGATGAAGTCGCCCGTCGTCTGTTGCAGGGCGTGGTTGATATTGCCCGCCTTGGCGCCGCGCCGGTCGGCGCGGGTGATGTATTCGGCGCCGAGGCGGTGGGCGAGTTCACGGACCCAGGGGCGCCGGCCGTCGTCGAGGACGTAGGTGCGATGCGGGTAGCGCACGGCGACGGCACCGGCCACGGTGGGTGCCAGGATCCAGGCGGGTTCGTCGTAGGTCGCGACGAAGAGGTCGACTTGGTGCTCGCGGCGAAGCGCGGGCGTCGTGATCCGCTTCACGTCCCAGGTCATGAGGAAGGTGAGGGCGTAGACGAGGTAGGCGTGGGCCTCGGCGAGCAGGAGGGGAAGGGCGAGCCAGGGGGCATCTGGGTTGAGGGTCCAGCCGGTGCGCCAGACCAGGTAGGCGGCGCCGACCGCGAGCGGCGCGGCCGCCCAGAAGCGGCGCGCATGACTCTGGCGCTCGCTCAGCGGCTGATCGGTTGACGGCTCTGAGGCGGGCTCTGTGGCGATCATGCGCTCCCCGTGATTGTGGCCTGCGCTTAGATCATCGTGCGCAAGCGCTTGAATCGCAGTGCGGGGATCAACGGAGTGCGAACGGCCGAACTGAGCGGCTCAGGCGTCTTGGCGCCAGGAGAGTTCGTAGAGGCGGATGGGTTCGTCGAAGCCGCGCAGGGGGATGTTGCCGCGGTCGGCGAAGAGGTCGGAGCGTCCGCGGGCGAGTTCGCGGACGACATTCGTGCAGAGGATTTCGCCGCCGGCGGCTTCGCCCATGGCACGGGAGGCTTGGATGACGGCGGTGCCGTAGAGGTCGTCGTCTTCGGCGATGGGCTCACCGGCGTTGACACCGATGCGGATCTTGAGCGGCGTCTCAGCTTCGTCAAAGGCGGCGCTGATGGCGCGCTGCATGGCGATGGTGGCGTTGAGCGCTTGCGAGACGGAGGAGAAGGCGGCCATGAAGCCGTCGCCCATGGTTTTGACTTCGGTGCCGCCGTGCTCGTTCAAGGCCTGGCGGGTGAGTTGCTCGTGACGACGGAGGATGTCGCGCGCTTGCTCGTCGCCGAAGCGGTCGGTGAGCTGGGTGGAGGCTTCGACATCGGTGAAGAGGACGGTGCGTAGTTGGTGGTCGGTGGTGGTGGCGGGGACCGGTTCTTGCGCGGGGGCTGCGGAGCAACTGCGGCGCTGGGGTCTGTTTCGCGGGCGGGGACGGGCGTGCCGGGGGCGAGGAAGTCGAAGAGGACGTCGAGGATTCGGTCGACATCGCCGAGCCAGGTCCAGTGGACGCGGCCGGGGAGGGCGGTGAAGCGGGAGTTGGGGATGGTGGTGCTGAGTTCGCGACCGAGTTGCCAGTTGACGACGAGGTCGCCCTGGCGGTGGAGGACGAGTGTGGGAGCTTGGACGTGGGGGAGGAGTTTGGTGATGTCGATCTCATAGCTGGCTTGGGTGAAGCCGGCGGCGGCGTTGGTGTCGAGGCTGGTGCGTGCCGACTCGAAGAGAGCGCTGAAGACATCGCGCGGTTCACCGGGCAGGGAGAGGTCGGTCATGGTGCGCTGGGCGATTCTCAAGCTTCCGCGCGTCATCTGGATCAGCGTCTCGCGGGTCTCGCGGGAGGCGAGTGCTTCGCCTCGCGCGTAGGAGGAGAACGAGGACGAGGCGTCGGAGACGGTGCGGGTGGTCGACGGCGAGCTGGACGGACGCGGTGGTGAGCTGGAACGCCGAGAGGAGGTCGAACTCGCGGGCGCCGACTGCGTCGGTCACGGTGAGCAGGTCCTCGATGTCGACTGCGTGGGAGAAGTCGGCGCGGTCGCGAGTGGACATCCCGGTGCCGCGCCGGTCGTAGGAGACGACCGTGAAGTGCGATGTGAGCGCGGTCCAGAAGTGCTCGTCACTGTGAGCGAGGACCGTTTCGATGGTGTCGAAGCTGGCGGGAGTGCGGATGAGGACCGGGCCGTCGCCCATGGTGGTGTAGGCGATCTGGGCACCGTCGGGTGTACGGCAGAAGGAGATGACGGGGTCCATGGGGGGAGGGTAGCGAGTTTGGGGGTGGCCCCCGGTCTCGGAGTGCCAGTGTGACGACGATGGGGGCTCGGTGCTGCACGGGCGCCGGGGGTCGCCAGCATTTCGGTTGCGGGTCGCGCGTGGGAACTCGCTCCGTGGACAAGTTCGTCACGCAGGGGAAGACGCGCCGGGCCTAGCGACGGGGAGCGGAGCAGGGCTAGTTGAGCTGGGCGCAGCGGACGGCGGTGACGGGGGCGGCGTGCTCGAGCAGTTGGGACCAGTTGGCGCCGCTGTTGCGGGAGGCGTAGACGTGGCCGCCGCTCGTGCCGAGGTAGAGGCCGAGGTCGTCGGAGCTGGGGGCGGCGTCGTTGCAGAGGGCCTGGCGGTAGACGCCTTGCAGGACGTGGCTCTCGGGCAGGCCGTCGCCGAGGGGTTGCCAGCTCTCGCCGGCGTCGGTGGTGCGGTAGACGCGCAGGCTGCCGCCGGCCGGGATGCGGGCTTGGTCCTCCTGGAGCGGGATGACGTAGAAGGTGTCGCCGTCGTTGGGGTCGATGGTGGAGGCGAAGCCGAACACGCCGGGCAGGCTGGCGCCGATCGTGATCCAGTTGGCGCCGCCGTCGTCGGAGTGGTAAACGCCGGGGTGGTGCTGCTGGAAAAGGCGGCCGGGTTTGGCGGGGTGAAGCTGGAGCGAGTGGACGCACTGTCCAGCCTCGGGGCTGGCCGTTGGCAAATGATCGGCGGTGCAGCCGTTGTTGCGGGCGGTCCAGGCGGCACCGCCGTCTGTGGTTTCGAAGACGCCGGCGGAGGAGATACCGACGTAGAGGTGGGCGGAGTCGGCGGGGTCGCGCGCGATGTGGTGGAGGGCGAGGCCGGCCGCGCCGGGCATCCAGAGGGGGCGCGTGGAGTGGTTCCAGAGGGCCTCGCAGAGATCCCAGCTTTCGCCGTTGTTGTGGCTGACGATGAGGGCGCCGGGGTCGACGCCGGCGTAGACGAGGCCGGGTTGGTCGGAGCCGCCGGGCTCGATGGTCCAGACGCGGGCAAGGCTGGCCTCAGTGTTGGGACTCTCGATCACGGCGTCGTTGGGGATGTCGTATTCGAAGTGGGTGTAGGTCTCGCCGTGGAATTCGGGCGCTGTGCTCTCCTGCCAGGAGGCGCCGTCGTCGTCGGAGTAGTGCAGATGCGGCCCCCACTGCAGGTGGCTGACGGCGGCCCAGAGCCGGCCGTGTCGCGCACGGCGTAGTCGACCTGCCAGCCGGCGAAGTGGGTGTGTCGCCGAAGTCCCAGGCCGCGCGGTCGTCGGAGGTGCCGATCAGGAGCCCCTTGCGGGTGCTGACGAGCAGTTCGTAGGTCATCACTGGCTCCTTGCGGTGCGTTGGTCCCGGGAGAACTGCTGGCCGCCCGAGACGGCTTGCAGTACGTGGATCTCGTCGCTTGGTTCGACGCTGTCCGTGAGGCCGCGGCGGTCGGCGACGAGCGCGTCATTGAGGAAGACGTTGACGTGCTGCCGCAGGACGCCGTTGTCGGTGAGGATGTAGCGACGCAGCATCGGGTGTCGCTCGATCACGCAGGCGATGGCGTCGTGGACGGTGGCGGTGTCGACCTGGTGTCGCAGTTCGCCCTGGGTCTGCTGGGCGACGGCGCGGGTGACGGTGACGTTGGGCACGGCGCGTCTTCCCGTCGTCGAGGGAGCGTAGCGGTTGGGTGGTGGGGGCGATCAAGTCGTGATCGTGTATCGGAGCGCTCGGTATTGGGGTGCTGGTTGCTCCAGCGGTCGCTCATGAAGCGGATCCGAGAAGAGGCAGCGAGGGGTTAAGCTTCGCGGATGCAGCACCCCGACCACCTAGTCTGGATGGATCTGGAGATGACCGGGCTGGACCCGGAGCGCGACGTGATCCTGGAGGTGGCGACGCTGATCACGAATGCCGATCTGGAGGTCGTGGCGGAGGGGCCGGAGCTTGCGGTGCGACGCGATGCGCCGACGCTGGGTGGGATGGATGAGTGGAATACGACGACGCACACGGCGTCCGGGCTGGTGGAGCGGGTGATCGGATCGGATGTGCGGATGGCAGAGGCAGAGTCGGAGACGCTGGACTTCATTGAGCAGTGGGTGGCGCGGGAGACGTCGCCGCTGTGCGGCAACAGCATCCACCAGGATCGGCGCTTCATGCGACGCGAGATGGCCCGCGTGGATGCGTACCTGCACTACCGCAACGTGGACGTGAGCACGCTGAAGGAGTTGGTGCGTCGTTGGTATCCCGAGGCGGCACCGCCGCCGAAGGCGGAGGTGCATCGGGCCCTGGGCGATATCCGGGAGTCGATCGCGGAGCTGAAGTGGTACCGCGAGAATTTTTTCAGGCCGGGCTGATTTTTAGGCCGGGCTGAACCGACGCCTGTCGGGTGCAACGAGATGGTGTTCGCAGCCGGGGTGAACACGATGATCGATGGGGCGCAGGCGGCCGGAGGTTCGCTCTGCCGGAGCGGGGGGCTTGGTGCAGGAGCCGGGTACAAGGATGCGTTGAGCGGGACCGGATGCTAGGGCTGGTGCGGGTGGTCTTGGTGGCAGGGGCAGGAGCACTCGTCGAGTGAGTAGCGCAGAACGTCGAGGTAGGTTTGTTCGGCGAGACGTTCGGCGAGGTCCTTGGGGAATTCCGGGTTGCTGCTGGCGCCGTGCTTGCCGACTGTCTCGAAGGCGTAGATGGACATGGCCGCGGCACGGTCAATCATCTCGGCGATGTCGCTGCGGATCACACCCTCTTCGCCAGCGTGGCGTTCGTCGGTTTGCATGAGCACTTCCCCCCGGTGGACAGTTGGCCGGTCGCGCCCATGCGCGGCTTGTGCCGAGCATAACTCGTCGAGTTGGGGGCTGTGTATCGCGTATGGCGTGGATCGGCGCGCGGGAAGACGGCGATGGCGTGCTCGGGCTGGTCGGGGGCTCTGGTAGCCTCGCGGCCGGGAAGAGGTGGCGATGGCGACTCTGGAGCTGGGGGCGCAGATTCCCGGCTGGCACTGGGACTGGAGCGTTGCCGAGCTGCGGGACTTTGCGCAGGGGGCGGAGGCGATCGGCTTCGACTGGCTGGGCATGACGGATCACGTGCTCTATGCCTACGCGACCGAGACGCGGCCCGCCGCGCGCTACGCGGGCGGCACGATCCAGCATGAGCCGCTGTCATTCCTAGCCTGGGTGGCGGGCGTGACGCAGCGGGTAGCGCTCACGACGAGCGTGATCGTGGTGCCGCAACGCCAGGCGGTGCTGCTGGCGAAGCAGGCGGCTGAAGTCGACTTGCTGAGCGGCGGACGGCTGCGCCTGGGCGTTGGGATCGGCTGGCAGGAGTCGGAGTTCGATGCGCTGGAGAAAGGCTTTGGCGACCGCGGGCAGCGGATGGAGTCGGATGTGGCGTTGATGCGAGCGTGCTGGCGTCAGGAGCCGATCGATTTCGACGGGACCGAGTTTGGGGCGCCGGAGCTGAAGTTCGAGCAGATGAGCATGCTGCCGAAGCCGGTGCAGCCGGGCGGGCCGCCGATCTTGTTTGGCGGGGTGGCGTCGCGGGCGATCGAGCGGGCGGCGCGGTTGGGCGACGGCTGGATCGCGATGACGGCCTTCGAGTCGGAACGGGCGCAGGGGCTGGTGGATCGGATGTCGGCGGCGCTGGCCGAGCAAGGTCGGTCGATCGATGCGTTCCCGTTGCAGGCGACGACGACGCTGACGACCGAGCTCGATGAGCTGCGCGGCATCATCCGGCAATACGTCGATGCGGGGTTCAGCCGTTTGGGGCTGCATCTGCCGAGCTTCACGCTGGAGGGGCGGATGTCGGTCGATCTGTATCTACGGCAGTTGGAGACGGTCTGGCGCGAGGTCTGGCCGGAATTTCAAGCGGGCTGACGCGGCTGGCTCCAGGCACGTTTGTCGCGAAGAGGTGAGCCGATCGGCTTAGTCAACGGTGTAGTCAGAACCGGGCCTCATCGCAGAGATCCGCGATTGTGGCCTCTGGGACGCGCGCCGTGCGCTCCCGCACGCAATGACCATTTGTTCTTTCTGTCAGCGCTTCGCGGAGCAGGGGGTGTGGCTGCGTCGTTGGCGCGACGGTGACACTGGGGCGCGCGGCGTGCGCGATGCGCAGGTCAATCTCTGTGCCTGGCATCTGCGAGCGTGCTTGATCGAGCATCGGGAGCTGCGGCGGGGTGGTTGGACGTATGGCTAAGCGCTTGATCCGGCGTGGGGCCGGCGGGGACGGTCGTCGGATGCGGCGTTGCCGGGTCCGCGGCGGACTCGGGATCGAGATCCGATGGGGTGGGGGAAGTTCCATGGATGTCGTCGTACTCAATCAGCGGAAAGCTGCGACGATTTCCACAGGATCGACAGACAGCGTCGAAGCCGCCGCGGTGGGTGGTGGACTCCAGCAGCCAGTGGTGAGCGCGCGCTTTTGCGTTGGTGGGGGCTTGTGTGTTGGCGGGGGCTCGTGTGGTGGCGAGTGTTGCGACCGTGATTAGCGGCGATCGGCGTCAGGCTCGGGGGACGACTCACGGGGGTCCTTGTGGGCCGTGAGTCGGCGTGGATCGGGGGCGCTGGAGGTTGCGGGTGGGCGACCGGCAGAAGAATTGCCAGTACGCATATCGCGGATGTAAGATAGCGATGTTGGGACTCAGCGGCAAACGTTGCCGGAGTCCCGGCGGCAAGGACTGTTTCGAACAGAGTCGGTGGGGGAGCGTTGTGATGGTGGACGGCGAACGAGTCGCTGGAGCGCCACAGAGTGGATCGTCGGACGCGAGTACGACGGAGGGAGAGGCGGATCCGCGCAAGGTTGCGCTGGGCGCCAGGCTGCGGGCGGCGCGGTTGCAGTCGGGGATGACGCAGGAAGAGATGGCGTCCGAGGTGCGGCGCAAGAAGAATTGGCTGTCGGACATCGAGCGGGGGCGGCGCGGGATCGATCCGCACACGCTGCAGGAGATCGCGGCGGTGACGGGACGGCCGGTTGAATACTTCACGAACCCGGAATACGACGCCGAACGGAGCCAGCAACTCCACCGACCGGCGTCGCGCGAAGACTGGGAGTTGCTCTACGCGGGAGATCCCGAGCGAGCGGCGGCCCATGCCTCGCTCGATGAGGCGTTCAACCGGGCGGCGATCCTCCTCGACGACGGGAGCGCCGCGGGCAGCGGAGTCGGCGACGCCGGATCTGAGCCGGGCAGGTAAGGTCGCGCTGCGCACGGCGGGCCGTCTCGCGCGGCGGCTGGTCGGGCCGGAAGCGACGGAGCCCCCGGTCTCGGCGATCGATTGTCTGCGTCGCTTCGATTCGCGACCGGCGGTGGTGCTGGATGAGGAGTTTCATCGCGGGCTGCACGGCGCGGTGACGCTGCGCGACGGCGCCGCTGGCTGATTTTTCTGAACGCCGCCGACCCGCCGCGACTGGCGCGCTTCACGCTGGCGCACGAGGTGGGACACATTTGTTTTGGAGACGTGGGTGCGTTCGGAGATGTCGGCGAGGTGGAGGCGGAAGCGGAGTCACTGGGAGCGCGTGCCGAGCGGGAGTCGATCTGCGACCGTTTCGCGGCGGAGTTGCTGATGCCGGCGTCGATGGTGCGGCTGGCTTGGCGCTCGAGCCAGGATGCGGGGGAGTTGGCGGAGCGCTTCGAGGTGCCGCTGCGGGCGATGGAACGTCGATTCGTTGAGTTTGGGCTTCAAGCGCCTAGGCGGATGACGGTGTAGACGAGGAGCCCATCCTCGCGGGGCGTCTGCGCCGTGTCGGATTGGTCTGTCACTGGAGGGGAGGGCTCACCGCTGGGGTTGGGGTCGTCGCCGGAGCAGGCGGTCGCGATGGCGGCGGCGGCGAGCAGTGCGAGGAGAACAAATCGAAGCGATCTCATGTCAGGAAGAACGTTAGGGGTGTGGGCTGGTTCCCGAGGACGCTATTGCGCGAGCTGGAGTTCTTTGTCCTGGAAGAGGACGGAGGCGCGCAGCATGGCGGTGAGGAAGTGCTGGGCGTTGTCGCAGCGGAGGTTGCGTCGACGGAGAGATCCGCGGACGGCGCCGAGATGCTCGTCGGCGCCGATGGAGGCAAGGTCGGGTGGGGCGATCTGGAGCTGGAGCAGGAAGCGCAGGGCGGTGGCGACGGAGCGGCCGTAGCGGTCGATGCGTTCTTGGTCCTCGACCAGCGTGGCGATGACGTAGGCGCGCAGCATGCCTTCGGTGTAGGCGGCGGTGCCGATGCCGGGCGAGCCCTGGTAGCCGCCGACCCAGAGTGGGTTGGGGTGATCGGTGTCGTGCTGCTGGGTGAGGGCGTAGTCGGCCATTTCGAAGGCGAAGGCCTGGGCGTTGGCTTTGCTGTCGCGGTTGGGGGTGTGGCTGACGTGCGACTCGCAGGCCTGCAGCATCCAGGCGACAAAGGAGAGGTCGTGAATGGTGTCGTCGTCGCTGGCGGGGGCGTCGCTCTCGTCGTTCCAGCGTTGGCGGTAGTGGGTCATGGCGCGCTGGACGGCTTCGTCGGTGCGGGGTCGTTTGTCGACGAAGTAACGCCGGGCCAGGGCGAGCGCGATTTGGCCGGCGAAATAGCGCTCGGAGCCTTCCATCTCGAAGCCGCGCACGCTGGTGGCGAAGGCTCCGCCGGCCTGTTGTAACGCGAGGCAGGTGGCGGTCAGCCGTTGTTGGAGCTCGGGTTCGTATTTGGGCAGACGCAGGTCGGTCAGGGCGAGCAGGAGCAGGGGGGTGGCGCCGAGGCGAGCCTCGCCGTCGGGGCTGGCCAGGTAGTAGAGCCCGCCGGGCCCGTCGCGGCGCAGGCTGGTCTTGCTGAACCCGCTGATGGCGAGCAGAGCAGAAGCCGTGAAGCGCTTGGCGAGGGCCTGCGGGCCCTCCCCTTCCTGGCCGCGAAAGGCGGTGCCGAGGGAGGCGATGGACCAGGCACAGCCGGCTTGGCGCACGATGGAGTCGGACTTGGCCCACGTGCCGGCTGTCGCTCTTTCGCCGCCAGGGGCGGTGGGTGTTGCTGCGCCGCCGGGGGCGGGTGGTGGGGGCTGGTACTCGTAGCGGTAGTGGCCGTTGGCGAGCTGATGGCGCACGAGCCAGGCGGCGGCCTGGGTGGCGGCGGCGGCGAGCCCGCTGCGGCTGACGTCGGCTTGCTGGACGAGGTGTAGGCCTCCGCGCAGCGCTTCGGGGCTGGCGCCGTCGTCATGGATGCGGAGGCGGAGGTGGGTCGTCGTGAAGCGCTGGACGCGGACGCTGCCGGGCAGTCGCGCGCCGGGCGGGCGGGCCTGCTTGAGCAGCGACTTGACCCACTGCGCGACGCCGCTGTGCTCGCGTTGCGCGACGGCGGGCCAGCCGGAGGCGGACTTGCCGGTCTTGGTGTCGGTCAGGACCAGGCCGTGGAGACCGAGTTCGGTGGACGCGATGAGGTCGTTCAGGCCCTCGGGTGTGACCTCCTCGAGCGTGTCCACGGTTTCGATCTCGAGCGCGAGAGTGGCGTCGGCGCGTTGTTCGTCGTCGAGGCGGGCGGCGAGGGCGGACGCCGCGTCTTGAGCTTGCTCGGGTCCAGCTTCGACGTTGCCGAGGTCGACGCCGCGTAGCCAGGCGCCGACGCGAACGCGGCCGTTCCAGGTGTCGGCGTCGGGTGGGTTGTCGGTGGAGGGGTGGGCGAAGCCTGCACGCAGCGCGGCGGCGACGGCGTCGTGGACGCCGGATGGATCCGCGGCGGTGGTGTCGATGTCGCTCTGTGCCTCGCCTTCAGCCACGGAATCCCCTTCGCTCGAGGCGGTTGTCTAGTACGCGCTGGGGTTGATCGCGCCTCTAGTAGGCACCTTGCTGCTCGAACAGGGTTCGGGGGTTATCGATCAGCATGCGATCGACCTGGGCTTCGGTCACGCCGAGTTCGCGCAGGGCGGGCACGACGTCGTCGGAGATGTGGTTGAAGTGCCAGTTGGGCACGCGTTCTTCCAGGACGGAGGGGTCGGGGATCCAGTCGAGGCAGCAGGAGGCGTCGTGGCTGAGCACGATGCGCTCGACGAAGCCGTCGTTGCAGAGCGAGGCGACTGTGGCGACGCGGTCCTCGAAGGAAAGGATCTGGTCCAGCCCGAATCGGTCCATGCCGACGTAGGAGCCGTTGTCCATCAGCTCCTTGAGGTAGTCGGTGTCGGTGGTGTCGCCAACGTGGCCGATCTGGACGCGGTTGAGGTCGACGCCCTCGTCCTTGAAGATGCGCTGCTGTTCGCGGCCGAGTTCGGGCGGGCCGTTGTGGGTGGCGATGGGGACGCCGGTCTGGCGGTGGGCGCGGGCACCGGCGCGGAGGCATTTTTCGTTGACTTCGTCGACTCCGTTGGCGGCCTGGTCGGAGGCGAGCTTGATGATGCCGGCTTTGACCTCGGTGCCCTGGATGCCCTCGGTGATGTCGCGCACGAAGGCGGCGGCGAGCGCGTCGGCGTCGCGGCCGACCCAGTAGCGGGGCACGGTCCAGTAAATGCCGCTGGCGAGCACGATGTTGATCCCGATGCCCTCGGCGACGCGCTGGAGGTATTGGATGTCGCGGCCCATGTCGGCAGTGGTGAGGTCGACGATGGTGCCGATCCCGCGCGACTCGAGGGCGGTGAACTTCTGATGGGCGGCCTCAGTGCAGCCGTCTTCGTCCCAGAGGTCGGGCCAGTTTTCGCCGATGCCGGGGGTGCGGATGGCGACGTGTTCGTGCATAAGGGTGCGGCCGAGGTCGGCGGTGTCGACGGGGCCGCGCAGGGTGTTGATGGTGGGCATTCGTTGGTTCCTTCGGTGGGGGAGGGTAGCTGGTGTTGGGGGGGCGTCTAGCCTCTACCGCGGCGAGCGACTGAGACGTGCCGGGACACCTAGTAGCAGCGACATCTATCGCCCGTCGACGCTGATAATCTCTGAGCGATGATTCCACGGTTACCAACGCTTCGGAAGGTGGCGAATCCCGTCATCGCCGCACGTTCTGGCGCTGCGATGGCAGCCGCCTACGCATATCAAAGGTCTCGGATGATGCGCGCGGTGGCCGATTCGGTCGATCCGCCGCTCGGGATCGGCTATGACCGAGACAGCGCTGATATCGAAGAACTCAAAACTTGACGGTGTGATCCACAGCATGCGTGTTGCCAAGGTTCGCGTCACAAACTTCGGCCCGGGCCGCTTCTTACGCCTCTTTGTGTCTCTGAGCGATAAGAGCGGGGTGCCGCGCGTGACGAAGGCTGAGCTGGAGCCATCAGCGGATGGTTTCATGACGCACGGAGACGGCTGTCGGATAGGGTGCCGTTCGTCTCCAGGCGACGGGAGATTAGCGTCCCAGTACTCGCGATGAGTGGCGAGAAAGGTGACTACGAAGCCGTTCTCGCGACCCGGGAGCGGCACCGATTGCGACGCCTGGAGGACGGCGACTATCGGCTCTGGATCAGCGCCGAAACGGGCGGACTCGGCTTCGAGAGAGAGTTCCGCTTGACGGTTGGGCATGAGGCGAGTTCCCTCGCGCTGACCGCTCAGTCGAGCGACCGTCGACTAGGCACTCGGTCGCCCGGTTGGTTTTGGTTGTTCGCGGCGCTGCTCGTTGGCGTAGCGGTGATCGCACTTGGTCTCCTGACGCATCCGCTGTCGTCTGCGCTGGTGCGCGCTGGGCTCGCGGCTGACATCTGGGGAGTGGTCATGCTCTCCTGGCCGCTGTTCCTCCGCGAGATAGGGGGAACGCCGGGAATGATGCTGGGTGGTGGCAGGAATGACGGCGATAACTCGCCCCGTCAGCGGATCCGTGATCGCGCCGCCGTCCTCACCCGGTTGGCGGTCTTGCTCCTTGTGTCGGGATTCGCGCTTCAGATCCTCGGCCAATCAATCTGACGAATCTGCGCGAGTTCGCCGCCGGTTGCGAAGGTTTTCGTCCCGGCAGCCGCGGATTCTCTGAGTGTGCGCCCCGATGAGACTGTGGCTGGACTATCCTGTCGCCGCTGAATTCCGTGTCCTAGCGAAGGAGCTTTCCGATGACGTCCCCTCTGAAGACCGAGCTTTGCGACATTCTTGGTATCGAGTATCCGATCATCCTGGCGGGGATGGGTGGGGCCGCGGGTCCGACGCTCGCGGCCGCCGTTTCCGAGGCGGGTGGGCTGGGCGTGGTGGGGGCGACGGGCTACACGCCGGAAGAGTTGCACGGGATGATCGCGAAGGTGCGCTCGCTGACGGACAAGCCGTTCGGGGTCGACCTGCTGCTGCCGTCGTCGATCGCGGACTCGGGCAATCGCGAGGATCTGGAGGTGGAGATCAGCGAGGAGCATCGCCGCTTCGTGGACCAGCTCAAGGAGGAGTTCGGGATCCCGGAGCCGGAGTCGCGTCCGCAGCGGCCGCCGTTGACGAAGGATTACTTCCAGAAGCAGGTGCAGGTGATCCTGGAGGAGCGGGTACCGGTCTTCGCGAGCGGGTTGGGTAACCCGGGCTGGATGGTGCCGGATGCACACGCGCAGGGGATGAAGGTGGTGGGGCTGGTGGGCAACGTGAAGAACGCGAAGCGGGTCAACGACGCCAACGTGGACGCGGTGGTGGCGCAGGGCACGGAGGCGGGCGGACACACCGGCCGGATCGGGACGCTGGCGCTGGTGCCGCAGGTGGTCGACGCGGTTTCGCCGACGAAGGTGGTGGCGGCGGGCGGGATCGGGGACGGACGTGGGGTGGCGGCGGCGCTGGCGCTGGGCGCGGAGGCGGTTTGGTGTGGGACGGCGTTCCTGGGGTCGCAGGAGGCCTACATCGACGCGCAGGAGAAGGGTGACACGGATCAGTGGACGCGCGACGTGCAGCACAAGAAGTTGGTGGCCGCCGTCGACGAGGACACGCGCATCGGCCGGATGTACTCGGGCAAGACGATGCGGCATGTCTACAACGCGTGGAGCGAGGCGTGGGAGCGACCCGAGGCGCCGCCGACGCTGCCGATGCCGCTGCAGGGGATGTTGGTGGGCGATGCGCTGTTGGGCGCGCGCCAGGCGCACATGGAAGAGCTGATCGGCGGGCCCGCCGGAAACGCGGCGGGGCTGATCACGTCGATCCGGCCGGCGACGGAGATCGTGCAGTCGATGGTGCAGGGGGCGGAGGCGATCATTGAGCGGATGAGCGGCGCATGATGCGCGTTTTGTTCGCGGATTGTTGGGGGGAGGGCGATGCGCCGCGGGCGTGACCGTCGGTGAGGGCGATCTGGCGAGCGCGGATGGTTCGCGGAGCGCACAACGCAGGGCGTGGCCACGCGGGCTGGTAAACGCGACCGCGGCGGGTCGGCGCCGGGCTGTTGTTCGTGGTGGAAGGAACTGGGGCGAGTTGGAGCGAGTATGCTCGCGAGGTCGGGACGGGACGATGCCCACCTACATCCTTTTACTGACGCTGACGCCGGAAGGCCGGGAGAAGGTTCTCTCGGATCCCGATACGTTGCTACGCGCGGAGCGGGAGGTGCACGTGCTCAACGTGACCTGCATGGGGATCTACGGGGTGATCGGGGAGTACGACTCCGTGACCTGGCTGGAGGCGCCGGACAATGAGACGGCGGCGCGCTTCTCGTTGGCGATGGGGGTGCAGGCTGGGGCGCATGTGACGACGTTGCCGGCGATTCCTCTGGGCGAGTTTCGCTCCGGGCCGCATCGGGTGGCGGCTGCGGAAGCGACGCGAGATGACCCGCTGGAGAACCCAGTCGAGGTTTATCTCGGGCCGGGCTAGGCCGCAGTGTGTGGGCGCTGGCTCGATGCGCGCTGCGCAATCGGACAGCGGCTGTCTAGCCGCCGTAGGTCCAGCCGGTGTAGACGGAGGTGAGCGCCTCGTCCTCGCCGATCAGGGCGCCGTCGATGACGCGGCCGGTGACGAGGACGTGGTCGCCGACGGCGAAGAACTCCTCGGCTTCGCAAGCACACCAGGCGTGCGTGTCGTGCAGGATGGGGCAGCCGTCGGGGGTGGTGTCGTAGTCGACGCCGTCGAGTTTGTTGCGGATCGCGGCCGCGTCCCCGCTGCGCCCGCTGATCTTGGAGCCGTCCTTGGGCTGGAGGAAGGCCGAGGCGAGGTCCATGCCGGTCTCCTGGGCCAACAAGTTGACGGTGAAGACGCGCGAGGCGCGGATGTTGGCGAGGCTGGTCGCGTCTTGCTCGAAGGCGGCGGCGACGAGCCGGGGCTTGTGCGAGACCTGCATGACCCAGTCGGCGACCATGACGTTCGGATCGCCGTCGCGCACGGTGCCCAGCACGTAGACGCCGTAGGGAAGCTCGTGCATCGTTCGGCTGACACGTTGCTCGCGCGCGCGGGCCTCGGGCGAGAGGGCGGTTGAGCGCTCGCGCGGGCGGGCGGTTCGGGCTGGGGTGGGGTCGACCTCGTTGGGGGCGGCCTTTTCACCGAGGAGGAGTTCGCGGGCCGCGTTGATCTCTTGCATGCGCAGGCCGGCGGAGCTGACGCCGGGATTGACGTCGGGGTGGAAGAGTTGGGAGAGGCGGCGATGGCGATCGGTGACAATGCTGGGGTCGGCGTCGTGGGCGACGCCAAGCATGGCGCAGGCTTCGACGTGGGTGCGGGGGATAGTCATGGGGGTGCCTCCGTGAGCGCTGGCCGCGC
>Ga0310121_10002573_pt1 | contig 17095 bp, 15 predicted proteins | sample CB27_Tmax_986_MG_FD_203504 | JGI IMG/M metagenome (GOLD analysis project Ga0310121, IMG submission 203504) | Marine microbial communities from Western Arctic Ocean, Canada - CB27_Tmax_986 | ecosystem: Environmental > Aquatic > Marine > Oceanic | place: Canada: Western Arctic Ocean | collected...
ATAAAGTTGTCTGGTTTCACGTCACGATGTAACCATCCCTGACCATGAAGATAACCCAGGCCGGAGGCCCCATGTTCAACGAAGCGGGGGATATGAGGAGCCAGTTGATCGATGCCTTCATGCAGTAGTTGCTTCAAGTTGCGGGGGCCGAAGTACTCTAGTGCAAGATATGGGATTTTTTCTGCAACGTTGAATTCGAAAATCTTGATGATGTACGGGTTGTTAAATTGACTTCCCACGTTGAATTCGTGCTTCAGCTGCGCAATTTCAACTCGGTCCCGACGGAAATCATCCTTCAATATTTTCAGGGCAACTCGCTGGTTGGTTCTGGTGTTCATGGCGAGCCACAATTGACACGTTTGGCCTGCGCGAATTTGTCGCACAAGTTGAAAGATTCCAAGGTGTGTCCGGCCAGCAGTCGCCACGTATTTTCCGGTTTGCGCCACGTGGGTGAATGAAATAAATAAGATCGCCTGTAAGCCAGTTTAGACCAACGCCCAAAGGGCGAAAAGGCCGGAATGCTTCAAGATCCCCGTGCTGGGAGCAGGTCGAGGTACAACCGTCGAAGCTGCTGAGCCATGGACTGGTAGTGAAAACGTTGTTCACACAGCCTTTGTCCTGCCCTCGCCAGTTTGGTTCGCAGCGACGCATCTTGTGCAAGCTGAATGACGGAGTCTGATAATTCCTTAACGGATTGCGGTGGCAGCAGAATTCCTGTTTTTCCGGGGATCACCACTTCTCGTGCTCCATCGATGTCATAACTGATGACCGGACGACCTGCCAGCAGGGCTTGAGGTAGGGCACGCGCAAGTCCTTCACGAAGGCTGGTGTGAACCAGCATGTCCATGGCTGACAGCAACGAAGGAACCGCGGCAGGATCTACTAAGCCCGTGAATTGAAAATATTCCCGGAGCCCCAGGCGATCGATCCGTTGTTGGAGTTGTTTTCGTAGTATGCCATCCCCGACCAGCAGGAAACGAATGTCCGGAAAATTTTCCACGATCGACGGTGCTGCATCAATCAGGTACTGGTGACCTTTGAGTTCAAACAATCGTGCCACCTTGCCGACCACGGTGTGTTGGGGTGCGTAGCCCCATTGTAAGCGAGTTGCTTCGCGGTGGGTTTCAGCATCGAGAAACGGTTCGACTTGCAAGCCGCTATAAATGGTGGTGAATTTTTCTCGAGGGGCGACACGGGCCTGAACCAGCTGGTCTGTCATGGCGTCAGCAACGCTTACCAGGGCATGACAGCGCGTGGCTGCGAATTGTTCACAAAGGCGTATCAGATTTCGCGCCACCGCATTCTGGTAATCATGAAAGGGTGCACCATGTACGGTATGTACGACCACCGGTACCCGGAGAGACGAGGCTGCCATGCGCCCCAGGATGCCCCCCTTGGCACTGTGAGTGTGGACTACTTGCGGCTGAAACTCGCGCAGGACTGACTTGAGCCGTTGATAACCCAATACGTCATGCCAAGCGTGCACAGGTCGTCTCAAAGACGGGATGATTTTCACAGGAATTTTCCGTGCAGTTGCTTCCTGCAAAAGGCTCCCTTCCGGACCAATTGCCGGGCCGGTTATCAGTAACACTTCGTCGCCGTGCGTCTGAATGAGCTCTTGGCAGCAGAGTAGTGTGTTTTCCTGGGCACCTCCTACGATTAATCGAGTGATGACGTGAGCGATCCGCATTTCGGGCCTGCCCCTTTGTCGAGTCGGGAGTTACATTTCGTAATCGACGTTCACCAGGAACAGGCCCTGAGGGGGGGCCGTCATTCCTGCCTCACGACGATCAACTGCTAGCAAGATTCGCTGGAATTCCTTTACATCGAAGTTATTTTTTCCAATTTCAACCAGCGTGCCCACGATCGCACGGACCATGTTGTAAAGAAAGCCGTCGGCGGTCACTTCGCAGACGATCTTTTCTTCGATTCCTGTTCCCACTCGCTGGACGCCAATCTGTTCAATCGTGCGGATGCTTGATGCCCGTTGAGATCCCGAAGTTTCAAAACTTGAGAAATCATGAGTTCCCAACAACAGTTGAGCCGCGTCGTGCATGGCCTGCGCATCTAATCGCTGTGGAATATGCCAACTGTACCGACGTGAAAAAATGTCATTTGGCTCGCCGTCCTGGATGACATAACGATAGGTTTTCCTCACGGCGTCTCGAATGGCGTGGAATCCTTGAGGGGCATCCCGCGCCTCCAGCACGTGGACGTCACGTGGTAAGTTTCCATTCAGGGCGTTTTGGAGTACATCGCAGGGAAGTGAACTATGGGTGACGAAGCTGACGACCTGTCCTAACGCGTGAACGCCTGCATCGGTCCGTCCACTGGCGACGGTGCGAGATGGCTCCGCAGTGATCGTCTGGATGGCGCGTTCCAGAGTGTCTTGTATTGTCTGTTGGTTGGATTGGACCTGCCAGCCAGCGTATTCAGTGCCGTCGTAGGACAGAGTTAGTTTAATGGACCGCATCGAAGAGTCTAAGCCCTGGTACTGCAGTCGGCCAGCAATTCCGCAATCTGAACCGCGTTTGTCGCCGCACCTTTTCGCAGGTTATCACTTACGCACCAGAAAGCGAGTCCGTTGGCGCTTGAGAGGTCTTCGCGAATTCGTCCAATGAATACGTCGTCATGTCCATCACAAGTCAAGGGCATGGGATACTGATTTTGTTCGAGGTCATCGATTACGGTAACACCCGGGAAGGCCTCAAATAGTTGACGCGCTTCGTCGACAGATACTTTTCGTTCGGTTTCAACGAGAATGCTTTCACTATGGCAATTTGTTACCGGGGCGCGGACACACGTCGGGCAGATCTGGATGGAATCGTCTTCAAATATTTTGTGGGTCTCATAGACCATCTTCATCTCTTCCGAGGTATAGCCTCGGTACTTGGTAGAGCCAATTTGTGGAATCAAATTGTGGGCGATCGGGTGGGCGAATGCCTCGTATTCGTAGGGGCGACCTGCCAAGAGTGCTTCTGTTCCTGCTTCCAGATCGCGCTGCCCGGCAACTCCTGCTCCGCTTGTAGCTTGGTAGGTGCTGACGATGACACGGCGAATTCGAGCGGCGTCATGTAGCGGCTTCATGGCTACCACCATTTGGGTCGTGGAGCAATTAGGGCTCGCGATGATTCCCTGGTGTTCGGCAATCGCTTCGGGATTCACCTCCGGCACAACGAGTGGCACCTTTGGATCCATACGCCAGTAGCCGCTTTCATCAACACACACGGTATTTCTTTCGATGGCCCAGGGGATGAATTCGGCAGCTGTCTCGTCGGGCGTACTGCAAATAGCCAAATCGACTTCTTCAAACGATTCTGGGCGTAGTTGTTCGACGACGTGCGTTTGGCCGTCAAATTCCAGACGGGTTCCGGCGGACCGTTGGGAAGCCAGGAATGTTATCTTTGTATGTGGAAATTTACGCTGTTCGAGTAATTGCCGAATCAGCGTTCCTACAGCACCGGTAGCTCCCACCAGGGCGATGCGTTTGAACATAAAAAAACTCCGGAAGGTCGGTCGCAAAGTTAAGTTTTCCGGTACCGGCTGCTCCGAGTGTATATAGGCCTGTGTACCACCTTTAGCAAACGGTTTAATGTACCGAAACTGGAAAGAAATGAAACCGCATTTTTACTTGAACGTGTCGAAGATACAGGTTGAGCGGGGCAGCCTTGGAAAGAAGTTTGGGTATCTCGAAGCCTTCCAACACGCTTGGTACGCCTTATCTTTTCCGGGTGGCAATGTTTTTTGCGAGTGTGCCCGCTGGTTTCCCGCGGCAACATTTCGGGTTTTTTAGCGTTTTGTTACCACGTTCGACGACCACCGTTACTTCCAACGGATAGGTTTGGCCATTCCGCAGGCCGCGCAAAAGGAATTGCCGCTCGACACCAGGCCAGTCGATATTTTACCATTCACGCTGACCTTGGCCTTTTTGGGGGACATGAACGGATGGTCAAGCGTCACCACGGCTTGCAGACGAAGCCTCCGCAAGCGCCACCATGAGCCCCCTGGCTTCCATTTGAATCATGGCTGCCATCAGTTTCTCAGCTACCCCCCCCTGGCAGGTGCTTGGGTGTTGAGAGTCAGGACCAACACCCCGTTGAGTCAGGCACGTTGACGGCTGCCAGAATAGATTGAACGTTGGCTACCTACCCCTCTTTCATTCAGTCAATAGTTGAATAAACTCTGAATCAAAGCACAGTCCTTCTCTTCCAGTATTACCAAGACAAATCTGTAAAACGAGATACATGAGAATAAAGGGAAGAATGAGTAAGTTACGAAGTTATTGGTGGTCTTATGTTTATCTTGCTGGCTACTAAAAAAGAGCCCGAAAAACACCTTATTTTAGACAAAAAGCCGCAGAAGGATCTGCGGGCAATGGAGATGTTTTCAAACGATGGTTCTTGAAAAAAATTCCGGTGCCCAACAGGGCGTTTCCAACCTGTTGGGTCGGCTGAGCGGGCTACGACGAATTCTTTTTATTTTTGTGTTGATCTACGGGTTCCTGGTTGCCATCGATCTGTTGGGATCTTCCTTCAAGATGGTGGGGAAGGATACCGCTGAGAATCTAATCAGCAGTCTAGATAATCCTTTCTGTGGACTACTGGCTGGTGTCCTGGCGACGGTTCTCGTGCAGAGTTCCTCGGTGACCACCGCCACGATCGTGGGACTTGTGGGAAGTGGAACGGTGCCTCTACATATTGCCGTCCCAATGATCATGGGGGCAAATATCGGGACAACGATCACCAATACATTGGTGTCGTTGGCCCACGTGGGACGCAAGGACGAATTTCAACGTGCCTTTGCGGGCGCGACCGCGCACGATTTTTTTAATTTGCTGACCGTGGCATTGTTCTTTCCGCTTGAATTGCTCACGGGGGTGCTGCAAAAAATGGCACAGGCTGTTGCTGTTCACGTCCCACGCGTAGGCGGGGAGTATCCCAATCCAGTGAAAATCGCTGTGAAGTGGTTGAGCAAACACATTCAGAGGGCCACGGAGGAAATCCTGGGTTGGGAACAGGGTTGGTTGGCTCTGGCTTTGTTTCTCATAGCGATCGGTTTGATTGTTGTGGCGCTCTATTTTATCATGCGAGTAATGCGCACCTTAATGGCTTCGCGCATCGAAAAATTGCTCAACCGCAGTTTGGGAAAGAGTGCGTTTTTGGGTTTAATTGTCGGGGTTCTGATCACTGTGTCTGTGCAATCGTCCAGCATCACTACTTCGTTACTTGTACCACTGTTTGCTGCTGGGCTCTTACAGCTACGGACCGGTTTGCCCATTATGATTGGTGCCAACATCGGAACGACCATCACAGCTTTGTTGGCTGCCATGGTGACAGACATTCACGGTTTAGAAATAGCGCTCGTTCATTTGTTCTTCAATCTGTTTGGTACACTGGTCTTTTTTCCATTCGAAAGGGTACGCATGATTCCGATATGGTGTGCTGAACGGTTGGCACAGTTAGCAGTCAAAAATAGGGCTTTGGTGTTCGTGTATGTAGGCGTTGTGTTCTTGCTGCTCCCATCGGTGGGATTGTTCGTTTATAAAATGTTACAAGGACCTTAGACCCTGTGGCGATAAGCCAATGAAAAGGAGTGACGCGATGTTCAGTTGGTTTCAAGGAAAGGTGACGGGTTCAGAAGGATTAGAACGGATGCGAGCAGAATTCGGTCAGATGCTGGATGCCGGGCGACATGTGTTCGATCTGGCAGCAAATGCTTTGCTGGGTGGAACCGATGTGGAAGTGATTCGTCAGGATATTTTTGACACGGACGAACGCATCAATCAGTCCGAACGGCAAATTCGACGTTCGCTTGTGGTACATGCCACGGTTCACGGCAGTGGATCATTTCCATCTTGTTTAGTCTTGATGAGTGTCGTCAAAGATGCGGAACGAGTTGGCGATTATGCGAAGAATATCTTTGACCTGGCGGAATTAAGGAGTTCCAAGTTGGAGGATGGGTTGCAGACAGATCTCGTGCAATTGAAGGGGCGGATTTCCCAACTCATGGCAAACTGTCGCATGGCTTTCGATACAGAAGATGCTGATGAATCGCGAGTGCTCATCAGGGAAGCCGAGCAAATTGAAGATCATTGTGACGACCGAATTACCCAGATTATCCGTAGTGGCAAGCAAGTGGATAGTAATGCTGTTTGTGCACTGTCGTATCGGTACTTCAAACGCACGGCCTCCCATGTCCGCAATGTTCTGACAAGCGTCGTTCAGCCAATTGACTTGCTTGATTACACCGATAGTGAGGCGAGTTCACCAAGTCCAGAAGTGTAAAGTTCGTCAGCCTTACCGGGGGATGGTATCCATTTTAAGTTCGTCAAGGGAAAGTGTGCCAGTGGCCCCAAACAGGCCAATTCGTAGAATGCCCTCGCGTGCCTGTTGCGGAATTCGAATTTGCTTGGATACCTGTCGCCAATCCTGGCTGCCCTGCCAGGGACCAAGCCACCAGCGGCCCAGTTCCTGACGTCGCTCGTCGTACAAAGAGATCGCAATCAGAGGAAGCATCTCTGGGGTCTCACCGGAGATCACTTGTTCGTATTTGACCCAGGAGGAGATCGTCAAGGCACGGATGACACGACCGTCGATCGGTAGGCCCTGCAAAGCACGGCTGGGACGCCCTGGAAGGCCATTCTGAAATGTAACAACGTGGTTCCCGACCGGTGCCGTCGAATCAGCCTCCCGTTGTGATTGACGCTGATAGTACCACCCCGGTATCAGGCCTGAGGCCGTGAGTTCCTCTTCGAAGCTGCCATTGATTACTCGCGGTTGAAGTGGATCGGGTTGTGTCCGTCGTCTCGCCTCGGCCGTGCCTGTCATGGGAACAAAAAGGGTTGGACGAAGTTCATCCTGAATCAATTGGCCATCTTGTTTGCTCATCAAACAGAGGGTCTGCTGATAGCGCTCGCCGACGGGAATGACCATCCGACCTCCTTCTTTCAATTGATCGACAAGGGGTAAAGGGACGTCTTCCGGCGAACAGGTGACAATGATCTTGTCAAACGGTGCATGCTCCGACCAGCCTTGGAAACCATCGCCAATTTTGACATGCACGTTCGTGTATTTCAGCTGTCGCAGGGTACGGCGTGCTCGACGTGCGAGAGAATCGACAATTTCAATGGTGTAAACGTCACGGACAAGGGGGCTCAAGATAGCTGCTTGATAACCACTTCCCGTACCAATTTCCAAGACCTTGTCCGTCGGTTGTGGTTCCAACGATTCGGTCATGTAAGCCACGATAAACGGGGACGATATGGTCTGCCCCGATCCGATAGGCAACGACATGTCGAAGTATGCCTCTTTTCGAAATTTCAGGGCGACAAATTTATGCCGGGGGGTGTTGCGAATCGAACGGATCACATCAGGATTTTGAATACCCGATCCAATAATCTCTTTCCGCACCAACTGCTCACGCGCCAGGTCAAACGAAGGGGTGTCTGCCGAGGCGTTGTGAAGAGCCAGAATGCACCCTGTACAAGCAAACAGGGTGCGGACTACCAGGTGGCCGCTGGCGGGTTGATTCCGCATAGTGATCATGAGGTTGCGGCCTTCCTGCTCCTGAAAGTATAGCTTTGAGGAAAGGAAAAGACGTTGAGGAATCTGGTGCTCAACGAACGGAATTGAGCCCGGGTTGTGGGGCGGTTTGCTTTGTCCCAGATGTGTTTTTGGATTTGCAGTTCAGTCGTCCCGCAACCCACCGTGTTGTCATGCAGGACTACCTGTCTTTTTGCTTCAACTTGTCGGCGAACACGTTTTTGAATTTTTTTAACTTGGGACGGATGACAAAGCTGCAATAGCTTTGGTTGGGATTTAATTTAAAGTAGTTTTGGTGGTAATCTTCGGCCGGGTAGTACTTTGGGATCGGACTAATCTCGGTGACCAACGGGTTGTTCCACGCACCGGATGCATCCAGTTTCTGTTTGTATTTTTCTGCCAACTCTTTTTGCTCGGCGTCGTGATAGAAGATGACCGAACGATATTGCGTACCCACGTCGTGGCCTTGTTGGTTGAGCGTAGTGGGATCGTGTGTTTTCCAGAAGACCTCGAGAAGTTCACCGTAGGAAATGTTTCCGGAATCGTATTGGATTTGGCAAACTTCGGCATGTCCCGTCAGACCAGTGCACACCTCCTTGTAACTCGGGTCATCGACAGTGCCTCCGGCATATCCCGAATTGACATCCAGGACACCTTCCAACTCCTCAAAGACTGCTTCGACGCACCAGAAGCAACCAGCTCCAAAGGTTGCAACAGCCACTTCTTTAGAGGTACCTTTCTCTTGATTTGCAGGAGTTGACACTGTGGACACATCCCCCGTTGGTTCTGCGGTAGAACACGAACTACCTAAGGTGGAAACAAGGATAACAAAAGGCAGGCAACAACGATAAAGCGACTGAGGTGGAAAGCTTGGCATCACTGGTGGTCCTTTTGCCAGAAAATTAAAGTACGTATTTTCCAGTATTAGCACTATTGAGTCAAGTTTTCGTTATGCGAAATCGAACCGCTTGGAAATAGGTGAACAGCGGATTCTCCCTCGCGCGCAATTTACTTTTGGTTTTGATTTTCGCTCCCCGGCGAGTTGTCCTCGTTCCCGCTGTCTCGCATTCCCTTGGTGAGTGCCATGAAGGCGGCTTCCAGATTGAGTTCGTCTTCACAGAACATCGAGAGTCGGTAGCCCTCCTGTACGAGAAGCGTCGGCAGTTCGCTGTAGTCCTCGACTCCTTCACACAGCGTAATTTCCAAACACCCGTTGTTTGACTGTACCTGGTCCACAATCCGATGCTGTTCTATGAACTTGGCGGCGGCATCAGAATCACCCTGTAAGGATACCTTGAGCACTGTTTGCCGGCGCACCTGTTTTATCACTTCTGCAACTTCGGCGTTCACCGACATCACTCCTCGATCGATAATACCAATTTTATTGCAGACGTCTGCCAGTTCCGGCAGAATGTGGCTTGAGACAATGATGGTTTTCCCCATCTGACCCAGGCGTCGCAAAAGGTTTCGCATTTCAATTCGAGCACGCGGATCTAAACCGCTCAGAGGCTCGTCGAGCAGGAGCACTTGAGGGCTGTGAAGCAATACGCGGGCCAGTCCTAGTCGCTGAGTTTGTCCACGCGAGAGCGTGTTTGCAAAGGCATTACGTTTGAAATCGAGATCTACCAACTGCAGCATCTCATCACAGGTCTCGCGACGTTGAGGACCCCGTATGCGATAGGCAGACGCAAAAAACTCCAAGTACTCGATCACCCGCATGTCGTCATAGACACCAAAGAAATCGGGCATGTAACCAACAAGCCGGCGAATCTCTTTCGGCGCTGTGTAAATGGAATGGTCGCAAACGTAGGCTTCACCCCAAGAAGGATTTAGAAGGGTCGCCAGGATTCGCATGGTGGTTGTTTTGCCGGCGCCGTTAGGTCCAATGAAACCGAAGACGTCACCCGCGACCAGGTCCAATTCGATTGCCCGAATGGCAAACAAAGATTCGTACTTCTTTGTCAGGTCGTGTGTACGAATCACGGAATGTTACTCCCTGCGAGTTCTGTGTCTATTTGCAAGCGATTGGTTTGTCCTACCGGTTTGGTATGACTCACCGGCAAGACGAAACGAAAAAATGTCCAGTGTTGATTCGAGTCCGATTCGTGATCGCATTGGAAACTGCTGGCAGGTTGCGATGTGCGGCCCACCAAGACCGCCCGTCCTGACGTAATGTGCCTGCTTAAGTCAACGAAAGTCTGATATCGATTAAACATTCCTGTGTAACTTTCGCCACCCGCAGCTTCGTGGAACATCATCATTTCTACAATTTGAGGGATATTCTGACTATATTCATCCCAAGAGGTCATGTTGTTACTTTCTTCCGAAAGTGTTCGGCGCGTCAATTTATAGCGCAAGTTTCGCCTGGCGCTTGAGCTATTGATCGTAATGGTTCGATTGGCCGGGATTCTCCCAATCTGGTAGGCCCAGGGAGCATAGTAAAGATAACATTCGGTGAGATCGTCATCCAAGGGGTTTAATACCGACCCTCTCAACTGTTTGTCGACTTGAGAACGCAGATCGGCCATGAAATGAAGGTCGATTTCACCCCACCAGCGGGCAGTCAGAGATTTTGTCGACCAGATCTGCAGCGGCATTTCGGTAATTTGTGACCGGGCTGGAGAATGATCACAGGGAAAACGAATGGAGTAAGGTTGCGAGCGCCCAGTAGAGGGAGAAGCTGCGTTCATGCTGCCCAGAGCGGTTCCCGGTAATCCCTGCCAGGAAATCAAAGCGGTGTGATGATCTACGGGGTTCGACTGACATGGGATTTGGATTTGTGTTGAGAAATCATAGCTTGATGTCGTCGGACTGTAGGCATGCACCCAGGTCGTGCCACGTACGAACCGACTGTCAATGTCGATATCGACGATTTCCACTTGGTTCATTTGGAAACGTTCGCCTTTCAGGTGTTTTGCCAGAGCGTAAGGTATCAGACAGAATGCTGCGACAATCAAAGGCAAAGTCAACCAGGTCCACTCCATCCGTTTTGCGAACCGTCGCAAGAAGAAGTAATCAAAGGGTCCGATCAGCAACAAGTAGAGTAGTACGAGTACCGCTACCACCCAGTAGGGTACAAACACGATGTTTTGGAATTGGTCGAGTGCACTGCGGAGTTGTCCTGAAAGGTCATTGTAACCAGTGTGCTTGACCGCTCCGATGGAGGCAGAAAATGTTTGTTCGGTTTCACTTCCCAGAGTCCATTTCAGGAGCCGTGCCAACAGTCGTTCCCGACCTTCCCACTGTTTTACAGGACTTTGATTAAGGTCGATGGCGACGAAAACCACCTGGCCAAGCCCATAGTTCTGACGTACAAGAACAGGTCGGCTTTCAGGGCCCTCGCGTTCTGCTAATTCGATAATGCCCGCGGGTTGCTGGATCAGGGCCAAGTCCAGTTCACAACGGCCTAAGGGGTCTCGTCCCACATTGAGCTGATGAGAAACGTCGGCGAAGTTTTCCAGCTCAATGGTCTGGCACTGGTCTACGGTTCTCAAAAATTGTCCCGGCGATAATTCCCGGAGAATGCCCTCCGGACCCAAAAGCTGTTCGGCGTGTCGACCAACACTGAGAATCAGTTTGCCACCCATTTGGATCCACTTTTGCAAGGCATCTACTTGGACGGAATTCAAAGCAGCGATTATCTCGGGATCACCACAAGTGATGATCAGGGTGTCTACCCCTTCATATCCCCACCAATGCTCGGGCAGTGAGTCGACAGTTTCCAGTGTTGCGACATTGATGTGTCTTCGTTGGGTTGCTTGAATCGACCGCTCGATTTCTGGCCAGTCGCCCACGTGGACAACCAGAGGGCTGTTTGTAGACAGCCCTACGGGAATTTGCGATCCGGAAAACTCTCTGTGGATGAGCTGTTGCTGATCGTCAGCGCAAACCACGACCAAGTTTCCTTGGATGCGTCCGAACTTGGCATACGTGCGATAGGTAACGTTCTGGCCCGCGGGAATCTGTAACCTATTTCCATCGACAGGTTCAAAAGAGGCAGGAAGGCCATCGGCGTCGGGGACGATGACGCTGCAGCGGCATTGGTGGCTACGATCACCTCCCCGGATGGTAAACTCAACGGGTGTCCAGTACCCGACCTTGTAATGTCCATTGAATCCAATTTGTAAGTCAGTGATTTGTGCCGACTGCTCGACCGCTGCAGCCTGGTGGTGTACCAGACTCGGGGAGAGGGTCAGTAGGAGTACCCACCAATACAGCTTACCAGGAAAATGCCACACTTATGGTTTCTCCTCATTCGGACAAGTACAAGCCAGTTGGCCACAGCCGGGACAACCCGACCCATACTTGCGGATCACTGCTTGAGTCAAATCGACGTCGACAATATTTGCGATCGTTGTTAACCATGCCAGTACATCGGCAAATTCTTCAGTTCGTTCTTCGTGCGATCCATCGCGAAGTGCTGCCGCTAATTCTCCAATTTCCTCCATGAGCCACATGAATGTACCGTCCACGCCGCGGCGGGCATCTTTTTCGTAGTACATGTCGCGAATCAGATTCTGGAAATCAGCCAGGGATACGGACTCAGAGGTGGATTTTTTCACGGCTTGTTTCTCAAAAAATCAGACTAAAAGAAGTTGGTTACCAACGATATCTAACTGGATGGTTCCTGCTTAACGTCATGTTTTTCAGAACTGTTTAGCATACCATCAGACGTTGCTGAAGTGTGGTGGTGGCTGAGCGCGTTTACATGGGGTATCTTGCGCCCAGGGGTGACGTTGGTTCAACCGTGTCGATGTGAATGGGGTAGACCGTCATCAGTGGTTGCCGAAATTCAAATTGACAGGTGCTACCAGTAGGATACGTACTGCACCGGTTTGTTCGAAGGGGGCTTCCTGCTTCGATGGCCCGCCCTGCTGCCTTAAACGATTCTCAGTAACTTGTTGTCATGAGCTGTCGACTTATAATGTCCAGGGAACCGGACCAGGAATAGCTTGTATTGCCGGAAATGAACCTGGATTGCATTTCAGCATAAAAAAGGGGCTGGGCAGGTTGGAAGGACCACGGATGACGATGGAGGATTTCACAACGGTGGCTCAAGTAGGCGATATTCCTGTCGGGACAGGCCAGGCGTTTAACGTCCACCAGAGAGTTGTCGCCGTTTTTCATTCGCAAGATGGGTATTACGCCATCGACGACATCTGTCCCCATATGGGTGCATCACTGGCGGGTGGCCATTTTGAAGCGGACGTCGTGAGCTGTCCATGGCACGCTTGGCGATTTTCAGTCCGTGATGGCACCTGGTGTGACAGCCCGGGTATTCAAATAGACAGTTTCGAAGTGCGCGTTGTTGGCAACGAGATTCAGGTAAGGGTATCGGCTGAAAATATGTCAAAAGATGGGGAAGCACGTTGATTGTCCCACATTCGGGTATCGTGTTTGCTGAAAGCTTTCCGGTTGAGCATTCAGGATGAGGCAGGGAAAAGGAAAGCAGGCGTGCTGCATGGTTTTTGCGTCACTGAAAAACGGCCCGGAAAATTTAAGTAGGCCCCTCGGCGAGATGCACGTTGGCACGCGTTCGGGGGTTCCGGCATTTCCGGCCTGTTCACAGCGGGCAGTTGACACGAGCCGACTGCAATTGGTCTCAGGAATACCGGGCAAACTGTCACTGCTCAATTGGTGAAGCGGTCTTTCCCGGTCAGTGTGAACCCAAAGTTTTGAAAACGTCAGGTTGCCCACCATTGAAATACAGACAGTCTACTGGGGCTCCAGGCTGATTGTTCCGCCCGGGTTGACCACGATTGGTTCGGCTGACGTTTTCTCCCTGACTCGAGCGGCCCATTCTTCGGCATTCTGTTCAATGGGTGGCCACGTGTTGTAGTGTGCCGGAGCAACTTTTCGCGGCTCAATCAACTTGATGGCTTCAATCGATTCTTCCGGGCCCATGGTGAACAGGTCTCCAATGGGAAGTACAGCCAATTCAATGCCGTGGGTTCCGATCAACTGCATATCCAAAAACGGGGCCGTATCACAAGCAAAATAAATATTCCCGTCGCTCAAACGAAGCAAGAATCCTGCAGGGTTGCCCCCGTAAGCGCCATCGGGAAGCTGAGAGCTGTGATGTGCCAGTGTCATATAGGCCTGACCACATGGTAACTCCACCTTGCCACCCAAGTTCATCCCGATCGTATTTTGGACGCCGTGATTCTTTGAGAACCATTCAGCGATCTCGAAATTGGCAACGACCGTAGCTCCCGTTCGGTTTGCAATTGATGCCACATCGGCCACGTGGTCAAAGTGGCCATGGGAAACCAGGATATAGTCTGCATTAACATCAGAAGCTTTGACGGGTGCGGACGGGTTGTCGTCCAAGAATGGGTCGAGCAGTAAGGTTAAATCTCCGGTTTTTATGGACCAGGTTCCGTGGCCGAACCAAGTTAATTCCGTACTCATGTAAGGTTCCCTCGAGCGGTTTGAAGCGGAAAGCATGTGACAGGCAATCGAGTTTGGTTGAGTTTCAAGGAAATCACGTGCTTTGTAAAATTGCATGCATGTTTTGCTTGTAAGCTTCGACTCCCGGTTGCCCATACGGATTGATGCCGATCAATCGCCCTTCAACAACCGTGGCGAGCATCAACATCTGAAATGCCTGACCGAGTGTGGTTTCATCCAGACAGGGTAGATGCAAGTCTGCTGTCGGACGTTTGTCGTCGCGATAAGCTTTGTTGGATCCCTGGATGGCAGCTCGCATAATATCAGGCATCGTCTTGTCGGCAAGGGCATTGAGTTGATCCTGGTTCCATTGACTCTGGCCAACCTGGAGCGGATCGCGTCGACACTTGTCAACGATGACGTTGGTAATCAGTTTGTCGCGAACGCCTTCCTGGTGCTGTTGTCCGCGCGAGTGGAGATCCCGCGTGTTGACGGCTGTCAAGGGTAACGCACCTCGTTCGGATTTTCCCAGGCTTTCTGCCAACAACTGATCGTACCACAGCCCGAATGCTTCCAGACTTTTGGACCAGACTGAAAGAACCCGTGTGCTGGCCCCTCGTTCTTTTTCTAACAGGTGGCACACTCCTGCAAAATCCAACACTGGATTGTTTCCCACCGCCGCGTTCTGAAATCGTTCGTTCATCATGACGGCTCCTTCAAGTAAACGGACGACATTCAGGCCCAGGACGGCAGCGGGAAGCAGTCCCACGGTGCTGAGGACTGAGAATCGCCCCCCTACCCCGTCGGGGACACGGAAGATGTCGCGACATTGGAGTGCCTGTGCCAAATCGTGTAATTTTCCATGAGCTCCCGTGATTGGAACCACAAGATCCCCCAAGGTGTGCGGCGAAGGAGACTTCAGGGTAGAGTTCAACAGATTGAGAAATTGGCGGAAAGCCACCGCAGTTTCCAAAGTCCCGCCGCTCTTACTCACGACAATGATTGCCCAACGCCCTTCAGGTTGCTCGAAACTTCCGTTTTGGCCGAACAGATCCAGGAGCCCCTGTGTGGCGTCGTTGTCGACGTTGTTCCCGTCAAAGTAAACCCGGGGGCGTGAACCGCGATCGCCGCGAGATAACTCGTTGTGCATTGGATGGCAGCAGGCGTCCATGATGGCCCTCGCGCCCATGTAGGAACCGCCGATTCCCAGGATCACGATGCGATCGACCGTTTCACGAAGTCGATCGGCCGTGGCCAGGACACGACCTAGTTCGCTCTGCCCACGTCGCTTACGATAGTCTGCCAGGATTCGTTCGGGGAGGTTGATGAAGCCTGCATCCAGAGGATCTTTATCGGGGGCCGGTGGGTGGCCAGCGGTCCAGGCTTTCAAGTCCGCTTGAGTTTCGGATCGGGCTGCCTCGAGGCCGGGTCCCAGTTGGAGAAGCGCCTCGCGTGAGATGCCGGTCTTCTCAAGGAATACTCCCTCCGGTCGGTATTCAATCGGGTCCAAGATTGTTCTCCTTGGTGGATAGCTGTTACGAATCAAGAGCAGAAGGATTTTTCCGGACGAAACTACCGTATTGCATCTCGGTTTGACGAAACTCGACAAAACGATAGAACTAATTGCACCAAAGCATTGCATCGAACGCAAGTATCCCTCACTTGCGGTTTTTACGATTGCCTTTTTGTAGGACCTTGAACTACCGCTCCTGAAATTTCAGCCCGGTATCAGGTTCACGATCATGGTGGGTTTTGGGGGTTCCGGCATCAACACCTTGTCAGCACCGCGTTTTTTGTTACCAAGGGGGGTGCAGGAAGGTATGGCACCGACGCCCAGGAATGACTTATGGATCTTCACGATTTGACACGCGCGTTGCACGTCCAGAATGACACGAAAATTGTGATGTTTGTTGCCGACGGGTTGGGGGGGCTGCCTCAGAAACCCGGTGGCCCCACGGAACTTGAGGCTGCACGGACTCCAAATCTGGACGAATTGGCTCGTCAGGGGGTCCAGGGCCTGAGCATTCCTGTGGCACCCGGAATCAGTCCCGGTAGCGGGCCGGGTCATTTGGGACTATTCGGTTATGACCCCTTGGAAAACGTGATTGGGCGGGGGGCGCTCGAAGCGGCGGGGATCGGTTTGGAACTGCAGGACAAGGATGTCGCCATTCGCTGTAATTTTTGCACGTTGGATCAACAAGGGAACATCTTGGATCGGCGAGCCGGTCGCATTTCCACGGAGGAAAGTTCGCTGCTGGCTATACGACTTCGAAAAATCAAGTTTCCCGGTGTGGAAATTTTTGTGGAACCCGTTAAAGAACACCGCTTTGTTGTTGTGTTTCGTGGTGATGACTTGGGTGGAGAGGTGGAGGACACGGATCCCCAGATGACCGGCGTACCGCCTCGAACTCCGCTGGCTCTGAATCCGGCCAGCCAAAGAACGGCAGATATTGCCAGTCAGTTTTTAGCCCAGGCTCGCGAATTGCTGGCTGATCAAACCCAGGCAAATTTTCACACGATGCGTGGTTTTGCCGTCAAACCCGCCTTGGCGCCTTACGAAGAAGTTTACGGTTTGCGAGCGGCTGCGATCGCCGTTTATCCCATGTACAAGGGATTGGCGCGCCTGGTCGGCATGCATGTTGTGGGTGACTCGCAAACATTAGAACAGCAGATGGAAGTGTTGGAGCAGGCTTGGGACGATTACGACTTTTTCTTTGTGCACTTTAAGTACACGGACAGCACGGGGGAGGATGGCGATTTTACGGGCAAAGTTAAGAAAATAGAGGAGTTTGACGCGTCGATTCCTCGGGTGACGAATTTGAAGCCGGACGTATTGATCGTTACCGGTGACCATAGCACGCCCAGCTACTTGAAGAGTCACAGCTGGCACCCTGTTCCCACGTTGCTGGTTTCAGACCGTTGCCGAACCGACGACTGCGAGTCGTTCAGTGAGAGTGAAGGATTGCATGGTGGTTTGGGACAGTTTGAGGCCAAGCATTTGATGACGCTTGCCCTGGCCAACGCCGGGCGTCTGGGGAAATACGGCGCTTGAATGTTCTCTGGTCCTGATCACCACGGCGCAGGACTCGTTTGCCAGAGACCAGACGATTCTATAGCCCTGGTGGAAGGTCCGGCTGGGAAACCAATGGCAGCCAAGCCAGGCC
>Ga0310121_10002574_pt1 | contig 17092 bp, 15 predicted proteins | sample CB27_Tmax_986_MG_FD_203504 | JGI IMG/M metagenome (GOLD analysis project Ga0310121, IMG submission 203504) | Marine microbial communities from Western Arctic Ocean, Canada - CB27_Tmax_986 | ecosystem: Environmental > Aquatic > Marine > Oceanic | place: Canada: Western Arctic Ocean | collected...
CGAGCCGACCGGGCCCCGGCAACCCCATGGGCAAACGAACCGGGCCAGGTCGCCCTGATCGGTGATGTCCGGGAGACGCATCCCAATGCGGTCAATCCGATGACCAGCCACTTCGGGTACTCGCCGGAGGGCTGGACCTGGGGAAGCGAGTTTATCCCGCAGTTCTGGGTCGGGGATGATTTCCGGGGACTCTTCTGCTTTTTGGAAAGCGAAGAGGATATGAACTGGGATGGTCAGCCGCTCGAAGTCATACACAAAGGGTCCGAAACGGTTCTGAGATTGAACTTCATCAATCAGAAAACGGTGCTGAAGAGGCCCGCTCATTACAAGTTTGCGCTTCAGGCCACGCCGGTGAAGAAACGCGACCGGCGCCTGGAGCGAAGCCTGGTGAGCGAGGCAAGGCCGGAATATATTTTCGATGAATATCGCGCCCGTCCGGGAACGATCACCGGCATGGTAAATACATTCGAAGGTCGAGGTTCCACCTATGACTACGTCGTGGGAGACCCCGTGGCATTCAGGAAAAAAATCGAGTTCTACAAACCGATCGGAGCCGAATACCTGATTTGCAACGGGGCGAGTTTCTTCCTGGTGGAGGATCCGGAATACCAGCTTTACGGGGCCGAGTGGGAAGGCCTGCCGGGTGTTCGTTATCCTAATTATGGCGGGTTGGAATTCACCGGGGTCAACGTCTGCCCGCGCTCGAGCTTCGTTGATTACTATCTCTGGTGGCTCAAGCAACAGATTGAAGAATACGATATCGGCGGGATCTATCTGGACATGACGGGCGCGACCGGTTGCCTCAACAAGTACCACGGGTGCGGGTACGAGAAAGACGGCGAGTGGCGCTCTACCGCGGACCTGTTTGCTTTACGCAATTTCTATAAACGCTTCTATACCTTCCTGAAGGAGGAAGGCGAAAACCGCGGCAGGGAATTCTACGTCGTGCAGCACAGCTCCATCTACGCGAACATTCCATTTGTAGACCACGTATTCAAGGGGGAAGGTTGGGCGTCAACCGATGAGAAACTGTACGACAATCTTACGCCGACCTACTTCCGGGCTTTTGAAAACCAGCGGCCGATCGCGGCCAACTACACGTTCTATCCTCTCGTCAGTCAGCCCAAATTCCGGCATGCCAAGAAATGGGCCACGCCGGGCGACTTATTGTCACGGACTCTCGTCCAGGATGTGCTTTGCTGGGCCACCTCGGGTTTTCACAAGGAGATGGCTCCGATCTGGAATGCGTGGGAGGACTTCGAGATCGAGGATGCGGTCTGGGTTCCGTACTTTGCAAACGACCCGCGCGTGCAAACGACGTCCGATGATTTACTGGTCAGTTTCTATACCAACAGGGATCGGGCGATTTTCGTCGTATCCAACCAGACGGGAAACAGGATTCAAGCCAGGTTGAAGCTGGATCGAAAAGGCCTTGGCCTTCCTCCCGGCACGTTGCCTGCGCAGGATATCCTGGGGGGGCAGACGACAGTTGAAGGGCCTCTCTCCAACGATACGCTCTTTGATGGCAGGCGATTTGATGAAATCCAGGACTCGTCCGACAAGCATCGATATCCGCCGAGAAAAATTCCTGAGGGCCAGCCTTCCGTCCTGGAAGGTGATGAGTTTCCATTGGAAATCGGCTCACGCGACCTATTGGTATTGCGGGTGAATTAGTCTGGATACTTCATCTGGGCCTGCAGTCCCTTGGCGGCCATCGCGTAGCCTCCGTCTCCTCCATCGATGAAGTCGTTTTCGTCGTGGAAACATTCCCCGAAGCTCCGGTATGTCATCGCGGGCACATGAACGGGATTCGCATTCTCAAGTTTGCCCCCCGACGATTTCCTGCAACCTGGCGAGCACCCTTCGATAGCAGGCAGCGGCGTTGCCGCCCCGCCCCGCAACCAGCAGACACCGCGCGATGCCATGCTTGGCCGGAATGGGCTTCCATCGGCAGGAGAGTCTTCGGTGCCGGCGACAGTTGAAGTCTGCATCTCAAACGTGTCGGGGTCTTTCGTGACCAGTCGTTCCGCCAGAGCCAGCCCGCCTCCACGGAACATGGCCATCGACCGGTTCCCGATGAGAAGGAGCTTGGCTACCTAGCTAGATTGTCGCTCCCTCTCTCAGGATCCGGTCCATACCGACGACTCCGACCCGGAGTTCCAGACCGAATTGCGTGCCCGAAAGCTCCCTGAGTCCGGCCAGTTCTTCGCCGACCTTTTGCAGATATTCGGTGGGGATGAGCAGGGTGGCTCTGTCCCCGCCAAAGGCGTAAGGAAACGGAAGGTCCTGCAGCGCATTGTGGGCAGAAACAATGGAGGAAGCCCCGATCGTGTTCACGTCCTTGTACTGCCCGGTCTCAATGGCCTTGGTTGAGCCCTTCACGTCGGTAATCACGACGGCCCAGTCTCTGGGGATGGCACTGAATTTCTCGTCGCGGATGACTTCAGCGAAGTCCGTGAAACCGGGCAAATCCCGGTAGAAATACTTCGATTCCACTACGTTCCATAACTTCCCGCACCCGCATCGACTTTGATGTCCGATGCTGTGTCGACGGGTTCTTGAGCCATGTGTTCAGCGTTTCCGGGATTTCTACCTTGATCGTCGTCATGGGAGCAAGGTCCTACCCATGTTTTCAGTGGGAGGATCGGGTCGGCTCTTGATGGTGGAACGAGGATTTGGCATCCTGCCGATCAACGATTTGCGCCAGGGGAAGATGGCGTCGGGAATGACATTGAATCATGCTGAAGAAAGGTCTGTTGTAGGGCTGCTCTAATGGGAAAAGTTGTAATCACGGATTTTATTGAAGTTGACGATGACTTGAGGCCGGAACGGGCCGTTCTGGACGGCATTGCCGAAGTTTCGGCGATCGCCGCTCGAGATGATGTGGAACTGAACGGAAAAATCGAAGACGCTGTTGCGCTGATCACGTTTCATTATAGCGTGATCACACCCGCTTCCCTGGATCGACTGCAGTGTTGCAAAGTGATCGCTCGGGCGGGCGTTGGATATGACAACGTGGATATCGTCGCGGCTCGTGCCCGGGGTATCCCGGTCGTTAATGTGCCCGATTACGGATCCGAAGAAGTCGCGGATACGGCCATAGGAATGACCCTGGCGTTGACGCGGGGCGTGCATTATTTCAATAGCCGTCTCCGGGCGGGACTTGGCGATTGGAACTATACGGAAGCGGCGCCCCTGTACCGTCTTCGCGGGCGGGTTTTCGGCATTGTCGGGCTCGGTCGCATTGGCACCGCGTCCGCGATTCGGGCCAAGGCCCTGGGGATGAAAGTTCTGTATTACGATCCTTATCGGCAGGATGGATACGACAAGGCGCTCGGAATCCAGCGCGCGGATACGTTGGAAGAGCTTTTGAGTAGTGTTTGTGCGCTGAGTGTGCACTGCAATCTGAACGAAAGCTCGGAAGGCCTGATCAACCGAAATGCAATCGCGGCAATGCCTCGCGGATCGTATCTCGTGAATACGGCGCGGGCCGGTGTGGTGGAGACGGCTGCCGTGATCGAGGCGCTGGAATCGGAGCACCTTGCCGGCGCCGCTCTCGATGTTCTGGTGACCGAGCCGCCGGAGGTCTCGGATCCGGCGGTTGCGGCGTGGCGGGATCCGAATCATCCGGCCCACCACCGCCTGATTCTGAATCCGCACTCCGCTTTCTACTGCGAAGAAGGATTTGACGAGCTTCGTTCGAAAGCTGCCCGCGCCTGCCGTGCGGCTATTCTCGGTGAACCGTTGCGGAACGTTGTGAATTGATCCCTTTCGCAAGGATTTTGACCTCACTTTTCTGGGAGCAGACGACTACTTTCCGGTGTTGCCAGTTCTGAGTTGCCGCAGAGCCGGCATAATGGTTCCCTACAAGTACAAGTAATGACACAAACCATTCAGCAACAATTCGCCGGCATGCGGGATCTTCGTTACCACCCGATGGGCGTAGAGGATCCCGGTCGGCTGTCGCGGGAACAGATCGATGGGTTCAACAAGAATGGCTACTTGCCGGGCATCCCAATTTTTCGCGGTGCCGATATCGATGCGAACCGAGAGTATTTCGACCGCCTGCAGGCAATGGCTGAGTCCGTAGGCCAGGATAATTATGCGATCAATGGGTGGCAGTACTGCTGCGAGGGCATACACGATTTGTGTACGAACTCCATCATCGTAGACATCATAGCCGATTTGCTCGGGCCGGATGTTATTTGCCTGGGGGCGCATTTTTTTTGCAAACTGCCGCACGATCCTAAGCAAGTCTCATGGCACCAGGACGCGGCGTACTGGCCGCTGACACCTTCGAAGATCGTCACCGCGTGGCTGGCGATCGACGATGTCGACCTCGAAAATTCAGCGCTTCGCGTAATTCCCGGCTCGCACCTCATCGGCGAACTCACCACGGTGTTGAGCGAGAACGATGAAAGCAATGTGCTCTCGGAGAAAGTTCCAGAGGCGGAGAGCCTCGGCGATCCGGTGCACCTGGTACTGAAGGCCGGAGAGATTTCCCTGCATTCGGATTTGATCCTGCACAGTTCGGAGCCGAACAATTCCGACCGTCGGCGCTGCGGCGTGGCCCTTCGTTACTTTTCTCCCGACGTTCGTTCACGGATCGACGGATGGGTTACTCATTCCATCTGGTGCCGGGGCGGTGATCCGAGCGGGCATTGGGTGAATGTTCCAAGACCTGTCGGGGATACGATCCCGGGCTCCATTGCGGACTGAGCCCTCACAAGGAAGACCATGACAAGAGAATAAAGGGACGAACTCTACTCTTTTGCTCCCTCATGACCTTCCCTTGCACTGCTCGGGCTGGAAGCCCAAGCTACTTCGGAGGCTCGAGATCCGTGATCTTTCGCATCGTTAGGGTGAAGTCCGCTACTCCTGCACGTGGAGTTGCCTCCGCATTACGGTTCGATCCAGGTTGGGCGTGGCGTGATTTTGTAGACAAAGGCATGGTCACAGGGGACGTTGGGTTTCTTCCCGTTCGACATGTCCTGGAGCGGCGGGCTCACGACCAGGCCCGCCTCCGACTGCTTCCACTCCAGTCGGTCCATCGGTACGCCAAGCATTCGCACGGTGGCGCCTTCCTCCGCGACAAGGCGGGGAAACGTCGGCCCCGTCGACTCCCACTTCATGAGGATGGCATAGAGGGAGTCGTCCTTGGTCGTGTAGCGCACGTGGGTCCCCGCCGCGGTGAAGTCCTGCGGACTGCCGTCGACCCAGGGACGCGTGCCATAGATGGCCTCTCCATTGACCCGTAACCAGTCGCCCATCCCCAGCAGCGCGCGCTTCTCCAGCGCAAAGTGATCCGGTGGGCCGAGAAAGATCGCTGGTTCGAGTCCCCCGCCCTTGGCCGTACAATCGATCAGCCATTCGATAACGTTATTCGCCAGTCCGCCCGACTCCCGGGTCGGTGTGGAGTCCACACCGTAAAACAACTCCCGATAGCGGATGTAATACCCATCCGATATTTCATCGTGCGGCGGCGATTCTTCTTTGCGGTACCAATCTCCATGGTGCAACTTGCGGCCCCAGGTGGCGCTCTTGTAGGAGCCCAGCGCATCTTCCGCCGCCACGTCTTTCTGTTTCTCGGAATGATTGTAGTAGTAGGCCAGAAGCTCCTTGCTTCGCATGTTGTCGGCCGTATCTCTCATCTTGTCCCCGTCGAACCAGAGCGTGGAGGGTTGATACATGTCGATCGCTTCCTTGACAGTCTCAATCCACTGGGGATGCTCCTTGGGGTGGATGTAGTTGGTGTAGATCCCGAATCGCATCCCCCGGGCGCGAACCGCCCGGGCCATGTCGCCGATGTAGTCGCGGTCCTTGGGCCCCATCCGCATGAACGCGCTGCCTTCCACATCATTGTACATGCTGGGATGGTTGAGGATGAACGAGGTCCGGGCAAAGACGACATAGCGGCAACCCGCATCGAACGCCAGCTGGGCGAAGCCCTCGGGATCCCAGGGAATGCGGTCCCACGCCCTCGCGGTCCAGTGCTCCGGCCAATGGCTCGAAACGTGCGGGGCGACATTCGGCTTGTGACCGTGCAGCTTGTGATGCGCCTCCCACTCCTTCTCCGTAAAGCCCGGCGCGTAAATGAAGAGGCCAAGCTTCGCATCCATGAGCCACTCCGGCGTCTGGTGCTGATCCAGCGACTCCCACGTCGGCTCATAAACAACCCGCTCCGCGCCGAAGGCCAGAAGAGATGACTCTATGAGAAGAATTAGTGGAACGGTTTTTCTAAGAAATGAGGTTCTATTATTTATGGTCTACTCCCGTGGTTATCAGAATTCCGTGCGGCCTCCGGCAGCGGGTTTCGGGGCCAGAGTTTTCAGAGGTGCCGGAGTTGTACTTAGAATCAAGTGCGCTGGTCACGCCAAGAGCTCACGCCGTCTTCAAGTTCGGAATCTGCGATCATATAATCCACTCGACGAAATTGTTTCAGTGAAAGGTCCAGTCAGCGCCTACTTCCCTGGACGTCCTCTCCATTGTTCCAGTAGTTGCAATATTTCGTCTCGCGATTCGAAGGGCTTGTATACCACCCGGCCCCGCAAGGCAATCTCCTGGCCCTCGCAAGCCGGCCGTGAAATCAATTGAAAATCCCAGGCCGGGTTCCAGGTCTTCTCCTCCTCCGACCAGCCGCCTCCCACCGGGGACTGCAGGATCCGAAGCCCCGGGGCTGGATCAAAAAGATAGAGCAACATCATCCTGCCATTTGCCGGGCGGCCGTAAAACATGGGCTCGGCGTACCGCCTGTGGGACTGCGAATAGACCAGTCGGGCGAAAGGCTGCGCCGCACTTGCGCCCTGTTCCCGATGATCCGGATGGGAAACCGGATCCGACCCGGTGACGCCGGCATGCACCCCGTGAGCATCGGCGGCCAGTTTCATCCATCCGGTGGGCGACGAATCTTCCGGCCAGTCGCCCAGGAAGCTGATTCCAGAATCCGCGGGGGCATGGAGGTAGCTGGCCCAAAACATGCCAAGCCATCCCCCCGCGGGCTCCTTACGGGGAATCGCGCGGAACTCGAATTCGATCCGATTATCCTCCACTTGGAAGCGTGTCCAACTTTCCACACCAGTCCAGGCGGTGGGGGGTTGATGGAGAACGGCGCTTGAATCCGTAGCCTCGACAAGACGCATCGGAGTGTTGCGGGGCTCGTAGATCAATTCTTTGTGATCCACCGCGGATTGAAATCGTTCATCGTAACAGTGTTCGAAATTCAGTCCTGCATAGGAAGGGGCAAAGCAATTGGCGGGGGCGTGGCGGCTTTTCAGCGACCAGATTCCATTGTACCCCCCGCAGTGGCTGGAGACCGGACCGGTTCCTGGCTCATTGTCCCCGACCACCACTTCTAATTCGTTAGATCTGAGAATGACGTGACTCATGATTCGCCATCATCCGCATGCCGGGCCGCGAGTCAATCGGAAGAGTTGAAATGCATGTTCAATCGCGGAGTTATTTCCCTGGATTTGCGGGACACCTTCAGTTGTGCATTGTTATCGTGGGATATGAGGGTAAAGCACGTGCTTCTGTTCCTTGCTTTTGTGCCCGGTATTTCGATCGTGTGGCCGGGGAGCAGGGCGTGCTGCCCGACAGCGAACGTGCCTCTCAGGTTTTGGCCGACTCACCCCGTCACGGCGAATGGGTCGACATCGACCTGCCGGGCGACGGGGCGACGATTAAAACCTTTGTCGCTTACCCCGAACGCAAAGACAACGCCCCCGTGCTGGATTGCAACCTTTGAAGATCCGGCGTCCGCCGGAGCCGTCCCAGCGCGGTTCGGGTGAGTGCGGTCTTCGGTGATCCGGGCATGAAAACAAACTCACCCGCTTCGATGCTGAAAGAATTGTTTCATTAAAAATCGAATACTCAATATCTAATGTTGAAGGATTTACTAAACACGATAACACTCACCAGGTGCCTCGCCTCCCTCCAGACGCCTCTGCCCTCCTCTACCTGAAGCAGCCGCAACTTACACCGGACCTTTGCGAGCGGCTGCTAGCCTTTAACCGGGAATACCAGACGAAGGGCTTCCGGTACTTTGCGTATCTGAAACTGATGTGGGAGAAACGCTATCCAGGGAAAACCTTTCCCGGGCTCTGTGCGGAGGTCGATTCGATTTCGGGCGAGATGCGGCCGCTGGAAGAGCAGCGGGTCTGGGGCTGGGGCGATACGCGGGCACTGGGGATCTGGTGTTACTTCCTGATGAAGGGCCGGATTTCAGATGAAGAGGTGACGCTCGATGTGGAGGGCGATGCCGTCACCATCAATCTGAAAGCTTTCTACTCTGATTACTGCCGGCACATCTACCGCTGCCTTCGGGAGCGGATGGAATTGTGCGGCGGCCGAATCCCCTTCCTGGCCGACGTGGAAACGAACCGTCCCAGTGACGATCCCCGTAACTTGAAGACTCACGAGGGGGAAATGACCTCAACCGACATTTTTGCCATCAATGCATTCTTTCAATACGGCCTGTGGCAGGATGACACGGAATCCATTGAACTCGGAGAGCGAATTCTCGACGATTGTCTTCGCGCAGGGGTTGAGAACCGGTTCGTGAACCATCTCACCCGGCAGCGCAGTTTTGAGCACACCCACGGCGTTTTGATGGTTTGCGTCGGAGCAGTAGTCGACACGTTGAAAGCGATCGACTTAATCGACACGCGGTATGACGTGATGAAGGATCGTCTCGTGCGCGCAGGTCGCTGGGCGCTCGATCAATTCTGCGGGCATCATTGGGATCCGCATCTCGGGTGGTTCAGTGAGTACCTGCATCCAGTTGACAAGACTCCGTTTGAAGACTCGAACGGACACATCGTCTGCGATCCCGGCCACACGGCCGAGGGTGTGGGATTCTTTGCCGAGTACCTGAATTGGCTGCCGGATCCGGAGAGCACGAGCTTTCGGTTCGGGAAAGACAATACGACAGAAGCACTGCAGGATATTCTTCTGTTCGTGCACGAACATGGGTACGCCGCCGCCGGCGTGATGTTCAAAAACATCGACCTGAAAACGATGAAGGGCATTGCCGAATCCATCCGACCCGATGTTCAATCGACGACGGCCCCCTGGTGGAATGTCCGCGAGTGCGCGGCGGCAGCCATCAAGTTATATCAGCTTACGGGGGACCCGCGGATGTGGGAGATTTACCAGAAGGCATTTAATGCGGCTTATCAGAACTATCCCAACCGGAGTATCGGGGGACTCATGGTTCAGAATCTGGACGCATTCACGCTCGAGCCGGTTCCGATCTTTCCCGCAACCGGCAACCTGGATCCAATGCACAGCCCTCGAGCGCGCGAGCGGGAGATCGAGGCGTTGGAAAGGATGGAAGGTGTCACGTAGCACGGGTTTCGGATGGGGTCTGCTACGCGGGTCTACCCGTTCTGCCACCCTCGCATCACTGCCGCCATTTTTTCTGCCACAAATCGGAGGGTCATTCTTTGGGCTTCCCAGGTGACGCCCCCTACGTGAGGAACGATGGTCATATTGTCGTGCTCGCGCGCATAGGCAATGAGCGGATGTTGATCCAGATCATCCCGCCATTCGCCCACGATCACGTCGGCGCCGAAGCCACCGATCTTGCCGCTGTTCAACGCTGCCAACAACGCCTCTTCATCAATGATTTTCCCCCGGCTGGTGTTCACGAGAATCACGCCGTCCTTCATTTTCGCAATCCGCTCCGCGTTCAAAAAATGCTCATTGTCTGCCGTCAAGTGAATGTGAATCGTAATCACGTCGGCTCGAGCGGCAAATTCGTCAAATTCCAGATACTCCAGATCCGCAATTCGCTTCCGCGGATTGGAGTCGCACCCGATCACGTTCATGCGGAACCCGCGGCCGAAGTCCACCATCATGCTGCCGAGCCGGCCCACGCCAAGCACGCCCAGAGTTTTGGCGGAGAGTTGATGACCTCGATAACGATCGCGGGCCCAGAGACCCTTCATTGCCGCATTGTGCCCGGCCGGAACCTTCCGTGCCGCCGAGAGCATCAGGGTAAACGCCAGCTCGGCGGTGGATGTGATCTGGTCAAGGAGCGCGTACTCGGTTCGAATGCTCTCCATTTGAATGCCGAACTCCTCCAGTGCATCGAGATCCAGGTGGTCCAATCCTGTGGAGGGCGTATAGATCAATTTCAGCCGCCCGGACGCCCCACGCTGGGCGAGCTCACGGTCGATCCGAACTTTCAGCGACGGCAGATACGCGTCGTATTCGTGAATGTGGTCCAAGAGGTACTGTCGATCCGGTTCCCTGACATCGACTTCCCCGATCTCCCGCAGCGGATCCAGGCTCGTGGGACCGATTTCGGCGGACATGCAGAGAATGCTAAACTTTTTCGTGCTCATATCTTTTGAATTCATACAATACAGAGAATCTTTCAGGCACCGATGAAGTGTCCCTCTTAGGAATGGATAAGTATATGACGTTTGCGCCTACCACCGTGCAGTATCCCAGGCGGAATGTACGCCGCGGACAAACGTTTCCGCACTGGCAGAGGCACCGCCTGGCACTGTGGGCCGCACCGTGCCACGCTTGACTTGCGGCTGTTTTGGGGCCAAATCTCCTATGTGTGTGTGTTTTCAGACAAAACAACCCCGATTCAAGAGGGGTCGTAGATGCCGGAGGGCATTCACACTGATCGAACTCCTGGCCGTCATAGCCATCATCGCCATATTGGCGGCGCTTCTGACGCCGGCCATTCGACAGGCCAGGGACGCCGCGGAGGCTTCTGGATGTCTGTACATGTTGGGGAAGATTGGCAACGGCCTTCAAGGCTACATGAACGATCACGATTTCTTCACGCCCCCTTACTCTACCTGGTACTCCGTTCCGCGTCCCGTTTTGAAGCCGGACCGGGTCCGATACAACCAATACCGAAGGGTCTGGACCCAGACGGAGTGGTCCAAGAGTGGAGACTACCAGCATTGGTTTCGGGACGGGGATGGTTTTCTAGCCGAGTATATGGGAACCTACGAAGGTGCAAACCAGGGGGTTGTCTTCTGTCCGGCCGGCCCGCAGGGACCTGCACCGTTTACACATCAGGGCGTGCAGTATTCAATGTTCGCGGAACGTGAACAGAGTCTCGGCTTGAACGTTCACGCTACAAATCTGGGTGCCGGGGGCAATGGAGATGCCGGGCGTAATTATGATGTTTTCGAATCACCCGCCCTGTTTGTCATCTTTACTGATACCCAGGGACAGTCCGTATATTCCTGGTATCGTCCCGAGAACGCCTCTCGTCCTGAAGAGTACACCTCGATTACCCCGGTGAGTCGGCACTCCGAAAAATTTAATGCGGCATTCCTCGATGGCCATGCCGAACCGTGCACTTACGAACAGCACTACAACGCGAAGTACTTCACGCAGCCGGAACCATAGAGGCTTCCCGTCGGCGTTCGAAATTGAGCATTCGAATCTTCATCTCTCCTCTTTATCGATGAAGAGGAGGGATAAAGAGGAGGGATGAGGATTGCAAAAATTTACGGTATTCAGAAACAAGTCTGGCCTCAGAAGGCGCCGCGCCATCTGATTTTTCAGGTTTGAGATTCCCCCCTTCGTCGTAAACTTTGTCTCACAGCTTCCGCCGATTAGGCTCGCGAGTCGGTTCGCGAGTTAGGGAAAGCCAACTCGCGCGCCTAATCGAACCGCCAACCATGTTCGACTCATCCCGGCCGGTTCCTAAATACTGCCGGGACGGAAAGAGTAAGCTCGTGACGATGGGGGGGGGAGGCCGATACTCTCAAACAAAAAAACTTGACACAGCTAACGCAAAGCCGAGGAATGAGGGCTCTCTCCAAAAAAAAATCAATTTTCTCCCGTTTTTTGTAGGTCCCCCCCCCCCCTCGAAATGCTATATTCGCACGCCTATATATAGCCGGAGTCGCTGTCGCGACCGGAGCAACCAAGTGCGAAGCACCGAACGAAATGGAGAGAAACATGAAGAAAAGAGTCAGAACACTAATCGTCGCGATTGCAGCGGGAACGTTGTTCGCCTTCTCGAGCCAAGCGGCTCTTCTGGTGGACCTCAACGCATCCAACTCGGGAGCGGCGGGCGAATGGCACAGTAGCGCGGGTTCCTACCCAGGTTATTATGAGCACGATGCTCAGAATGGAGCCCCTGTGAAAGAGACGGACGTGAACGGGGTTACCTATTTCTCAACTCGGAATAGTAGCGGTTGTTGCAACGGATTCATCGGGGGCGACGACTCGGGGGGTACCCAGCAGCATCCATCGGGCAACGAACCGCAGTTCGTCCTCAACGGGTCGAATCCCGGCGACTTCACGTTCGAAGTCTGGATGCGCAAGAGAGGGAACCGGATCGGCCCGGCAGCAACCATTCTCGGAATGAAATCCGCGAATGCGGACGAGCGATTCATTCTCCATCTGTGGGACAGTGACGGAGCCGAAAGCTTAATGGATATAGGCGTGAAGGCCGGTGGTACCTCAGTGTATCTTATCGACCAGTTTAACTTTGGCAATAGAGGCGGCGATGCCCCATTCGAACATTTTGTATTTACGTGGGACAACTCGGCCTCGACCATGGATCTTTTCAATGACGGCACCAGCGGCGTATCCAATATGTCCTTTCCCGGGGTGACGTTCAGTGCCTCGACGATATTCGATGGGACGACGCTCTTCAATTCCTTCGCCAACAATTCAAGCGGTAACGTCCGGTTCAACGGCGATATCGCGCGGGTCAGGATCCACGACAATATCCTCAGTCAGGGCGACATCGCCGCCAGTTTCGCGGCCGGACCCAACGGGATCGTCCCTGAACCCGGCACCATGGCCCTGCTGCTGATGGGCGGACTCGCCCTTGCTGCCCGGCGCCGGAAAATCCGGCACTGATTGAGGCCCTGGCGCCGCGCCCACTTGTTGGGAAGATAAATTGCAAAATGGCCTGCCCCCTCCCGAAAAGCGAGAGGGGGCAGGCTTGCTAAAATGAGTGATGCCGGAGGCTGTCTTCACGAGTCGGAGATCTGATATGAAAAAACAACTGACGCAATGCATTACGATGGGAGTCTGCTTGTGGTTTGCAGCCTCCAGCCAGGCGGCTCTTCTGGTGGACCTCAATGCAGCCAACTCGGGATCTAATACGACATGGGAGAACACCGCCACGGCCTTCCCGGGCTGGTATGAGGACGATGATCAGAATGGAGGCCCCGTGAAAAATACGGACGTGAACGGGGTTACCTATTTCTCAACCGCCACCGCCGAGGGCGGCCAAGGATTCATCGGGGGCGACGACTCGGGGGGTACCCAGCAGCATCCATCGGGCAACGAGCCGCAGTTCAACCTCAACGGTACGAATCCCGGCGACTTCACGTTCGAAGTCTGGATGCGCAAGAGAGGGAACCGGATCGGCCCGACAGCAACCATTCTCGGTATGAAATCCGCGAATGCGGATGAGCGATTCATTCTCCATCTGTGGGACAGTGACGGAGCCGAAAGCTTAATGGATATAGGCGTGAAGGCCGGTGGTACCTCAGTGTATCTTGTCGACCAGTTTAACTTCCCAAATAGAGGCGCCACCGACCCATTCGAACATTTTGTATTTACGTGGGACAACTCGGCCTCGACCATGGATCTTTTCCATGAAGGCACCAACGGCGTATCCAATATGTCCTTTCCCGGGGTGACGTTCAGTGCCTTGACGGTTTTCGATGGGACGACGCTCTTTAATTCCTTCGCCAACAGTGCAAGCGGTAACAACCGGTTCAACGGCGATATCGCGCGGGTCAGGATCCACGACGAGATTCTCACCCTGGACAACATTGTTGACAACTTCCTCCTCGGGCCCAACGGGACCGTCGATCCGGTCGACGCGGATGCCATTACCCTGGAAGACGTCGTGGTGTTGCAATACACCAGTAACGTAGCGAGCGTCTACCACCTGGAATTTACCACCGATCTGATTAATTCAAGTAGCTGGCAGCGCGCGGGCGCGAACATAACAGGAGATGGAAACATCCAGTTCCTTTACGATCCCGCCGGCAACGACACCAATAAGGCATACCGGATCATCACGGAGTAAAACCAAGATCTTCAGTGTGACCGAAGGTTCGATTCGCAGAGCGGAGTGCTCAATCATCAGCGCGTTTACGCTGATTGAGTTGCTTGTGGTGGTGGCCATCATCGCGGTGCTGGCCGCCTTGATGATGCCCGCCCTGAAGGACGCGCTGGAACAGGGCAGGCGCGCCCTGTGTAAATCGAATCTGCACCAGATCCACCTGGGCCTGATGGGCTATGCCTACGATCACGACGGCGAGTTTCCGTTGACGTGGACCAGTTTCTATCGCTATCGCGCCGTGGTGAACATCTTCGGCACCCAGGACGATCCCCAGCTTGCCTACGAGGAAGAAGGCTACACCGCCCGTGGTGTCTGGTACTGTCCCAGCAACCGTGTCACTTGCCCCGGCGTATCCGCCAAGCCCGGCCCCGACGCATGGGTGAATGGATGGGGCGCGTCGAGCTATTTCCTGGTCTGGGGCCTCGGCCAGTTCGGCAAGATCACCGGCGATCCGGGCTATGGCTGGGCGGCGGTGGACAGTGCCTCACCGGCCAACGTGCTGCTTACCGGCGATATGCTCGCGGAGTCCCCCCTCCCATATCCGTTCCCTGTTCAGTGGACAAACCACCGCGGCAACGGCGATCTGCGGGACGGCGGAAACTTCGGGTATCAAAACGGGGCCGTCGAGTGGTGGCCACTCGACAAGTGCACGTTCATTTATAAAACCTACTACGACGCGCCCGAACCATGGAGCCTGCCGCCTATCAGGTACGGTCCCGGGGCGAAGTAATTCCTTTTCGGTAGTTGAACTCGATGAGCACATACGATTGCAAACCGACTCTCACGGATAGCCAGGTCCTGGAGTTTTGCAAGACCGGCTACCTGATCCTGGAGGGGGTCGTTCCCGAAGAGATCAATCGTCGCACGTTGGAATGGCTCGAGGAACTTCATGCCGGTGGAGAAAACCGGGTCCAGGCGTGGAAACTGTTGCACGAGGATTGGTTCTCCGAAAACGTGTTGCGCAACCCGGAAGCGGCCGGCGCGATGCGCTCACTCCTTGGGACGGATTATCAAGAGCCGGAGTGGATGTCGTATTTCCGGGGCGAAGGAAACCTCCCGGGCGGGCAGTGGCACGTGGACGGCGGTTCGAAGTTCGGGCCGCAGATCAATGCGCTGAAGTGGTTCTACCTGCCCTCGGATGTGACCGACGACATGGGGCCGACCGAATTCGTACCAGGCTCTCATCACACCCTCAACCAGGTTCGCTTCATGGCTCACTACGATGGAATCCGCGGCTGCTGGAAGGCCTCGGGCCCTGCGGGGTCCATCTACCTGACGGCGTACCAGATGTGGCATCGTCGAGGCGTCTCCACCCAGGATGGAATCCGTTACATGGTCACCTCCAGCGCGCATCGCACCTCGCCGCCGACGCGCGATTGGATCGAGGAGTCGGACTTCGATTTCAGATTGGCCGACTACCAGTTGGAAAGCCCTCGATTCGGGGAGCAGTTCCGCTCCAGCGTGGATACCGCCCGCATGTTTTGCTGGCTATGCGGCAAGGGTGAAGCCTTCCAGCGAGGCGACGGCCCGGGGTGGCCCATGCCCCGCACCACGCCATATCCCTGGTCCAATGTTCCGGAAGAGATCGCAGAACTCGGCGCGCATCTGGATACGTCGGAGCCGACGCTGAAGGGGCGGTGACGGGGACGAATACCGGCACTAGCTGGTTCCCAATCTTCGTCCCGGTCCTAAGAGTTGGGCACTAACCCGCATAGCGCTGACTTCAGGGATCCTTTGCAAGAGCGGAACCTCGGTGCGAGAGCGCGGCGACCCGCCGGCTTAGGACAGAAAGAATTCCGTGATAACAATCTATCGAGCAACTCCACAAACGTGAACGAATCCATTGTCCATGGATACGAACTTGCTAAGCACAGCACCAGGCCTTATGGTTGGCGCATGTTCGAGGGGAAACGGACAGGCGGAAGCTCGATCGGTTCGTGCTCCAAGGCACGGAATGTAAAATAATTATCGATCAATCTCACAAAAGTATATGTTGAAAAACCGCTCTATCATTCTTTATACACTGTTCTTTTTTTCCGGATTTAGCGCACTTGTTTTTGAAACCGTCTGGCAAAGACAGATGGTACATGTCTTCGGAGCAAGTGGGCCCGCCAGTACGGCAATATTGACTTCGTTTTTTCTAGGTATTGCCTTCGGAAGTAAATTGGGAGGCAAACTTCTTAATCGTGTGCAAAGCACGATGCGTGTCTATGCATACATAGAAATCTGGATCGCAATATGGGGGTTGATGGTACCTGCGCTGCTTGGTTGGATAGAGCCTCTGTACATTAAGATTTTTCAGGTAACCGATCCCGGTTTTGCTTTATCATTAACGTATCGATACCTAATGGCGATCATGGTAATCATGCCGGCCACGCTTGGCATGGGGGCAACGTTGCCTTTTATGAACAGACTGCTTACTGATTTAAAAGGGCAGGTTGGTAAAGGGGTGTCTCTTGCTTATGGCATAAATACAATTGGTTCGGTGTCGGGGACCTTGTTTACGGGGTTCGTATTCTTGCGTTTTCTTGGAATACAAAATTCTCTATTTTTAGCGGCAAGTATCAATACCCTGATAGCGGGAATCGCTTATTCCATGTATAAGATCGTCCTGATCCGCCCTGTTTCCCCGCCTCCGGAGTTGACGGGAAAGCAGGGGGAGCTTGATGGCAGGATGAAAGTCCTGGGCTGTAAAGTGTCACTATATCCATGGCTGGTCAGCATATACTTTTTCTGCGGGTTTATTGCGCTTGGTTATGAAATAACCTGGATAAGGCTGCTAAGTATATTTAACACCCAGAGCATTATTACCTTTACCCTTGTTCTTGCCGTGTATTTGCTCGGTTTTTCAAGTGGTAGTCTTATCCTTTATCCCTATCTGGCGAGGAAAGTTTCTACTACCCGGATTTTTTGTCTTTCTTCCCTGGGTGTGGGTGTATCTGCCCTATTATTGATCCCGGTACTCTATCGATTTCCCGATGTAAACTGGAATTTTATAGTAGGTGATACTCCCGATGTTGG
>Ga0310121_10002576_pt1 | contig 17087 bp, 19 predicted proteins | sample CB27_Tmax_986_MG_FD_203504 | JGI IMG/M metagenome (GOLD analysis project Ga0310121, IMG submission 203504) | Marine microbial communities from Western Arctic Ocean, Canada - CB27_Tmax_986 | ecosystem: Environmental > Aquatic > Marine > Oceanic | place: Canada: Western Arctic Ocean | collected...
GACCCCCGCCGCGTATGCGGCTGGCTGTGTTCTTCCAGCTTCGGCTACGCCTCAGCCTCCAGAACACAGCCGAGTTACTTAACCCCGATTCTCTCACTCAGACTGGTACAAAGATGGGGGGGGCAGCTCTCTTACTCCGACTGAAAACCGGCTCAGGTGCTTGTCTCAGGTTCCGCAGAAGGTCGCGTGCACGACTTCTTCGGGCAGCGGTGCGGCTTCATGCTCGGTGAACTCTGCCTGTGCAGTGAACGGATGCTGCAGCACGTCGTTGAGTCGATGAAAGGGTGCAAAGTCGCCCCCGTTGCCCGCCCTGATCGCTTCCTCGATGCGATGGTTGCGCGGGATGAAGACCGGGTTCGTCCGTCGCATCAAGGCAACAGCTTGGCTGCAGTCGCTATCGTGCAGGCGTGCCCGCCAAACGGTCAGCCACGCGACGATCGCTGCGGGTTGTCTGAAAAGGCGAGTGATGTCGTCGTCGTAGCCGCTTTCAAGCGCGTCGGAAAGATGACGGAACACAAGCGTGAAGTCGGCCTCGCCATCTGCCATCGCTGCCAGCAACGTTTCCACCATGCTCCAATCGCCGGTGTCGCCAGCTTCGATGCCAATCTTCGCGGTGAAACGTTTTTGCAGTTCGGTTTCGTGGATTTTGGCGAACTTGCCGAGAGCAGCTTCGGCTTCGGCGACCGATCGTTTCGGATCGTCGTCGAGCAGAGGGAGGAGGGTTTCGGCGAAGCGGGTCAGATTCCAGTGGCCGATCGGGGACTGATTGGCAAAGGCATATCGTCCCTGGTGATCGATCGAGCTGAATTTTTTCGCCGGATCGTAGATGTCCATGAAAGCGCACGGACCGTAGTCGATGGTCTCGCCTGAGACGGTCATGTTGTCAGTATTCATCACGCCGTGGATGAATCCGAACTGCATCCAATGGGCGATCAGTTTGGCTTGTCGCTGAATGACTCCGTCGAGCAGAGCGAGGTAAGGATTTTCGTTGTGCTGCGCGTCGGGATAGTGGCGCTGGATGACATAGTCGGCCAGAACCTTTAAGTTGTCGTTATCCTTGCGGGCGGCGAACCATTGAAAGGTGCCGATGCGAATGTGCGACTGTGCGACGCGGGTGAAAACTCCGCCGGGCATGAGGCCTTCGCGGAGCACGTTTTCACCACTTGCTACCGCGGCGAGCGCACGGGTCGTCGGCACACCGAGGGCAGCCATCGCTTCGGAGACGATATATTCGCGCAAGACCGGACCTAGCGCTGAGCGTCCGTCGCCGCGTCGCGAGAATGGCGTCGGGCCGGAGCCTTTGAGTTGAATGTCGTGGCGAACGCCGTCATGGCGGACGACTTCACCGAGCAGAATCGCGCGGCCGTCGCCGAGTTGCGGTGAAAAGCCGCCGAACTGGTCCCCTGAGTAGGCCATGGCAAGAGGCTCGGAGCCGTCCGCGCGCTGGTTGCCCGAAAGGATGGCAAGACCTTCTGGGGAATCGAGCCTGGCGACATCGATCCCGAGTTCGGTCACCAAGTCGTGGTTCAGCCGGATCATCACCGGAGCGCTGACCGGAGTGGGTTCGATGGGTGTAAAGAAAGCGTCCGGCAGACGGACGTAGCTGTTGTCGAAGGGAATGGGCATAAAAAGGCAATTTGAGATGGAGTTAGTCAACAAATTGAGGAAAGATGGGGGCAGTCCTTGCAGTAGGGGAGCCGGCGTTGGACTGATCACAGGAGGGAAAACCTGGAGACGAGCACTTAGGATAATATTTGTACATAATGATGCAGGTGCAGGCGAATTAGACGGGAAATCCAGCGGTAGGCCGAAAAACGTTCGGAATTTGCGAAGGGGTAGAAAAGGTACGCAAACGGAAAACCTTAGTAAAATAGAGATTTCCGAACACGTAATCTACTCAATCTAGGCCGAGTAACGCAATTGCTTGCCGCGGCTTCGTGGCTGGTGGAGTTTTTCCACCTTTCGGGGTGGTAAAGATTCTGGGGCGTGGTGGTGAGTGGGACTCCGACGATTGAAAACGCAGAGGGCGAGGCGATGCCTGGGCTGTGATGCGCTGGTCCAGACCGCTATAATCTGGTGGCGTGCGATGTATTGTTTTTTCGAACGTGTTGTTTCGGAAAGCGTCGCGGAATCTTTTTTTAGGAAGTGTGACGAATGGCTGAAGGTACGATTAAGCGGCTGACGGACAAAGGTTTCGGTTTCATTGACACCGGAACGGACAAGGACATGTTTTTCCACAATTCGAACGTTGAAGGCGTGAGCTTCGATGAACTGCGCGAAGGACAGCGCGTCTCGTACACCGAAGGACAGGGACCCAAGGGACCACGCGCGGAAAACGTCACGTTGGTCTAGAACCATTACAATACGATTTGAGGCAACGAAGCCGGTGATTTGTCACTGGCTTCTTGCTTTTGACGCAGCAGGCCTGCAGGACTATCTGGAGGGAAGTTATTCCGTAACCGACGCCAGCAAGCTAACCATTGTTAACCCCATCCCAGAACCCACCACCCTGCTGTTGGCCCTCTTGGCCCTGGCCGCCGTGCCGCTTCGAGTGCGGCACGGGTGATGTGTGGCTGAGGGCCTGTGCAGGCCGCATAGCGGCGCGACGGGAATGCAATCCAGTTCCGCGATTGCACCAGACGCACCTAGTGTGACAACGCGATAAGCTCACCGGGGCGATATGACAAGAGCAAAACCTTGCCCCCGCACTAGCGAACGTTCACTTGTTTCGGACGCATTCTACATCGGGTTCAATCACGTGGAAGCGTTACAGCGCGAATATGGAGGCCGTTTCCCCGAAGAAATAAATAAAACCGTCTCTTTCCGTCTTCCGGCAGAATCCTCTAAACTGACACGTCTCGGTTCGGACAGTTACGCGGGCACGGATGCCACCATGAAAATTCGAAATTCTGTACTTAACTGGCTGATTGCCAGACTGGCCACCTGGATTCTTCGGCTTCTGTTTTTGACAGTACGAGTTGACCACCGCCGCGTGAAGGATGATGCCACGCCGTATGCCGCAGCCAGCGGGCCAATGCGGTACTGTTTCTGTCTATGGCATGATGCCATCATTGTCTGCCTGTTTTCGCTGAAGACCTACAAACTGGCTGGCCTGATCAGCCGTCATCAGGACGGAACTTATCTGACTCATGCCATAAAACTTCTGGGCATCACGCCGGTCCGAGGATCGGCGAGTCGTGGTGGAGCACAGGCTACGAAACAGCTTATCGATCAGCCGGACCTTCATGTCTGCATCACGCCGGATGGCCCACGCGGCCCGCGGCGAACCATGAAGGACGGCATCATCTTTCTCGCTTCGCGGACAGGTCGACCGGTCGTCCCGACAACTGTGACCGGAACACGGTACTGGGCAGTACCAGCCGGTTGGTCCGACATGCTTATCCCGAAACCGTTTTCACGCGTTCTGCTGCTGGCAGGACAGCCAATCAACGTTCCGGCGAATGTATCGCGGGAACAGATTTCGCAGATCACCAAACGCATTCAACAGGAAATGAATCGTCTGGACACGATTGGCCAGACGATTATGAATGGAGACGAATCGGCATTTTCCAAAGTAATCGCGCAGGACACACTCGCTTAGACCAGTCTAGGATCTCATACGGAACGGGAGTCGGGCCGGCTATGCTCTATGGGTGGCTAACTTTGGCCAGTCCACAGCCAGTGGTTCAGGGGCAGACCATGTCCCAGAACCCACCACCCTCCTGTTGGCCCTGTTGGCCCTCGCCGCCGTGCCGCTTCGAATGCGGCACGGGTGATGTAAACAACGTTTACATTGCAGTTGCTCCTGCCCCAAAAGTAATAATTTTGGCAGAAGATACGCGTGTCTCAGGCCGTGACTGTGGCAGCACGGCCCCTCAGAAAATCACCCCCCACTACCCGGGGGCACCAATGTGCTGCCCCAGTGCAACCACTGCACTGGGCTACACGCTCATCATCCACTAGGCTAGCTAGGTGCTCTGTGAAAATGTGGGATGATACGCTGCTTCGCAGCCTGGTCTTCGTGTTGCGCAGTAGAATCGCCCAGTAAGAACTCGGCATGGCTGGTAGTTCGTTCATAGAATCATTGAAATCACGGGCCACCACGGTGGTTTCACTTGCGCCGTTGGACCCAAATAACGGGGCTGGTGCCAAATGACCTAGCCCCCTTAAACGAGTCCGCGCTATTATAGATAATCGGGGCGTCAGGACGCATTATTTTTGAGGAGGACATCCGATGCCACGAGGTAAGAAGCCTACCGCCCAGCAGATCATCTCGAAGCTCCGTTTGGAGCTAGCCAAGGGTTGCACCGCGGCTCAGGCGGCTAAGAAGGTCGGCGTGACCGAGCAGACGTACTACCGTTGGCGGAAGGATACGACGCCTAGAGCGACATCAATCCGAGCGTACATATCGTGCCTAGCGTTCCTTAAGGACTTGGCGCGACGATCGATTCCATGCAGGCGGTCCTGGCAAACTGGTTGACCTTAAGCCAAGAGTTTCCCGGCATCGCAAATACCAAGCCCATTGTCGGATATCCGTACACGCATGTCGGGATCGACACCCCCAACGGTCCCCGTACCCACCACCCTGCTGTTGGCCCTCTCGGCCCTCGCCGCCGTGCCGCATCAAGTGCGGCACGGGTGATGTAAATCGATCGGGGATCTGACCGGGGGGTAGGTCGAGTTTAAACGGTTGTCACATCGATCCGGTGGATGACGTATGCCCGGCAAGGTAGGATATAACCCGCTGGATATGGTCAATGTAAACGCGTTTGCACGGGGGGGAAATGAACCGCTTGCCGTATTTGCGGGTAGCCTTGTTGCTGTTGTGCCTTGCCGGTCGTGAGGCGGAGGCAGATCCACCGCAGGCCGTTGCTCCGTTTGATAGTGATTAAGCCAAGGCCCTGCAAAAAGCATGGGCCGATCACCTTGGCACACCTGTTCAAATCACGAACTCGCTTGGCATGAAATTCAACCTGATCCCGCCGGGCGAGTTTGCGATGGGGAGCCCGGCGTCGGAGCCGGGGCGTTACGACGACGAAACCCAACATCAGGTCAAGATCACGAAGCCATTTTATTTGAGCGTGCATGAAGTGACGCAGGCGCAGTACGAACGGGTGATGGGTAAAAACCCCAGCAAGTACGAAGGTGCCAACAAACCGGTGGAAGATGTCAGTTGGAACGATGCGGTAGCGTTTTTCCGTAAGCTGAATGACGAGGTGGAATACCGCTTGCCTACTGAAGCCCAGTGGAAATACGCCTGCCGTGCGGGAACGACGACCGCTTACAGTTTTGGAGATGACGTCTCCCAGCTTGGCGAGTACGCATGGTACAGCGGCAACTCGAGCAGCACGCATCCGGTTGGCGAGTTAAAACCGAACGCTTGGGGCCTTTTTGACATGCACGGCAACGTGTTTGAGTGGTGCCAGGACTGGTACGGTGATTATGACAGCCTGAAGGTGGTGAGCGACCCGACAGGTCCAGCGTCGGGCGACTTACGTGTGTGGCGGGGCGTTCAACATTCAACTGGGGGTCGTCCGCGCTGCCAACCGCAGCTTCTACCCTCCGGACGACCGTGACCACAATCTTGGTTTTCGTTTGGCCGGAACTTACCCCATATCACCTTAACCACTTTACCCCTTGCCCGGCGTAGCCGGGGCGAAGTTTGACCGAGGGGTGGGGCGAGTTCAAAAGATCGTCACATCGGGGAATCGCTTGGTCCGGCGTGCACGTTTTTTCGCATAATTTTTATGTCCAACCGCGCAGAGCCTGCGCGACGTCCCACTGTGGGAAGTCGTCCTGTTGCGCAACTGGGTACACTTCAAGAATTGTTGTGGCCCATTTTTTTTGCGCACTATTTTGGAGACAACTAGGGGTACTTATTTGCACCCTGGGGGGGCAAAGCCCTGTCTCCGGCACACCCCTATTGGGGTGTGCCACACCTGAAGGTCAATCGCTCACGGTGGCCCTTCTATGGGCTTCTGGTAACCGACTCAGTGGCCTGCTGAAGGAGCCCTTCACGCACACTGGCCGCCAACTGCGGCCAGAGGGTGATGAGCTGCTGAAGATCGGCATCGATTGCGCCCGATTCTGCGCAGCGTGCGTCGTATTCTGCGTTGCGCTCTGTGGTGACCGCCGGTTTTCCCGGGGATTGTTGCAGTTGTTCGAGTCCCTCCCGGGCTATTTGTGGGTGACGCAAGAGGAAGGCTACCCCGATCGCAGACTTTCGCATAACCCCTTGGACTCCCAGGGAGGTTGTGCCGGTATTGGCCAGTCCGTGCGAGCGGGTACATGTGGGTGTTGTGTCGCTGTTTGTGCCGTATCGCGATTTTATGTGCCCGATTCTGTGCCACTTTCAGTGGCCTGCTCGAACCACAAAAAATCTGTCCCTGTCATGTCGGGTCGTCGAGCTATCTCTTGAGGTACTTTTTACAACCCTTTCACAAGTACTGGACTCCCTCCCTCCAGTGCTTACGACTCCAGCCACTCTCCCTCCCAACTGGCTGGAGTTTTTTATGTGCAAGTAATGCGCGCTGTTTTGCAGACAACCAGGGTACTTAATAATTTACCCGATGGGGGACAACCACTACGGGCTTGCCCACTACGCGCTAAGCATCGCCAGAAGGCTCGACGCCCGGAATGTTCAGCTTGCCGTGCGTCTTCTGCCACGAGTCTACTTCTTGGGCAGAGAATCCGGGATCGACTTTCAACGCAAGACACGTTGAAGCAATTTGACTGCACGTCATCTGATCGATTTCAATACCTTTCTTCATACGTTCGGATTTCGTGCGACTTTCGGGTTCCCCAGGCATGAGGATTTCTCCATCCGGCATTCGAGTACGTGAGCTCTTCACAAAATCGATATACCTTGTGACCTCTGGAAAAAAATCCTCGGCGTCCACGAAACGGCGCGGGTCCAAAATGATCGACAGCATACCGTTGGCGACCCGGCCAGCGTTTTTGGGATCGCTGCATGCTCCACCAGTCAAGGCACCGGCAAGGACTTCGATGATCATGGAAAGCCCGTATCCTTTGTGTCCGGCAATCGGGCGGATTGAGCCCGGTGGATCCCCATAAAAGACAGCCGGTTCCTGCGTGGGGTTACCGTCAGCGTCAATCAGACAATCTGCGGGGACTTGTGTTCCCTGATTCAGGGCAACCCGCACCTTACCTTCAGCAATCATGGCCGCGGACATATCCAACAAGAGTGGCGTGCCGTTTTCGATGGGAACCGCCGCTGCGACGGGATTGACCGACAGCCTCCGCTCAACGCCTCCGTGTGGCGCGACGAGCATCCCCGCACCACTTGTATTGACGAAATGGACCGAGATCATACCCTCCTTGGCAGCCATCAGCGGCCAGTCGCCGATGCGACCCAAATGGCCTGAGTTTCGCAACCCAACGACAGCCACTCCCTGTTGCGCCGCCCTTTCGATTCCCAGTTTCATACTTTGGAAACCGACCGATTGGCCCAGGCCGAATTGACCGTCGATCACGAGAATGGGACCGTTGTCAACGGCTACTGATACGCGTTGGTTGGCGAAAACCTTCCCTTCCCGCAACCACTGCACGTAAGTCGGAATGCGGATCACGCCGTGTGAATCGTGACCAACCAGGTTCGATTCAACAAGCAATTGCGCAACCAATTCGGCTTCTTTCTGTTCGCATCCAGCAGCGGAAAAGATACGCGTGGTTAATTCTCGCAGATCGTTATGGGCGAAGATCATCTTTACACTCCGTCGATCCGCATGAACTTTTGCAGCGTGTGACATGTGGGGCTGATCAGGCCCCGCTTCGCACCCGCTGACCAAATAACTTCCGAAACGTAGATATCACCGAACTTATCGACCCACACGTCGTGCGGGGCAAAGAAATCACCGGCCGCAGAGGGGGACTCCCCTCCGCCCCAACGAGCCAGCAATGTCCCGTCGTGGTCGAAGATACTCAGACGTCCTCCCACCGCATCGTCACACGGTTCGGCCCAGCCGGCCCATCTGCCGGCACGCTCGCCGAGCTCGGCAATGTAGACCGTTCCATCACCGGTGACAAAAACTTCACATGGACGGACAACATCGGTCCACTCGTCAACGTACTGCCCTTTTAAGTCAAATCGCTGAATGCGGCTGTTTTCGCGATCGGCGATGTACACGAGGCCACGAGCGTCGATCGCAATGCCGTGAGGAACCTGAAACTGACCAGGCCCGTCGCCCGGTACGCCCCACGATCCAAGCAGCTCACCCCGTGCGGAAAAACGATGGACCCTGGCATTTCCGTAACCGTCCGTGACGAGTAGCTCACCGGAGGGTGTCACGGCCAGATTCGTGGGATAGTTAAACGGTGGCCCGGAGTTCTTGATGGTGCGGTAGTCGACGCTCGTGGCACCGGTGTGCGAATAGACACCACTGGTGCCCAACGTGAATCGAGGCTGCCCGTCGGGCGAGAAGACTTTCACGGTATGATCGTAATCGTCAACGCAGTAGATCGTGTCATCGGTTCCCACGGTGATTCCATGAGGCCGGAAAAAATCACCAACTTCGAACCCACCGATGAAATGCCCGTTTCGGTCAAATGTCATAATCGGCATGGGGCCGCGGTTGAAAACGTACACATGACCCTGGGAATCTGCAGCAACGGCCACGACTTCCTTAAATTGTGCCCCAGGGGGCCATTGAGGCCATTGTTCCAGCACCTGGTAACGGTGGCTCCCCGCACCAACTTCGATTCGGTTATCCAACTCCATTTCGCACCCCCTCGCACCGTTGCAATACATTGTACTATTTGTGTGGTTCAATTTTAGGACTGATAGCCACTCCTGCGACATCAGCATGCGGGGACAGGCTGGCGACTTTTTGTCGACCCAACTTTACAGATGTCTGCATCGAAGTACAACCGGCTTCGGGTCAGACTTCGCAGCTTGTTTGTCGGCAACCCGGTTTGGATCGCCGTCCTGTCCACTAGCAACCGCTCGCAGCCAGTCATGGCGTACCGTTCTGGAACGGTTTTGTTTGGCGGTTGCTGCACCTGCTTGTGAAGTTTTACATGGTCTTCGCCTAAATTCAATGTGCGGGCCCCAGGGGGGTCGTGGGCAAGAAGCCTTACTCCACGGGCCCATGGGAGGCTTGGGGTCGGCCTACCCTGGAGAGAAGGGTTTGTGCGGTCATGGAATTACGAGTTTTTTACGGGCCCCAGGAGCCCGTGAACGACCGCATCTTCCTTGCCGGTGGCTGCGTCTCTCACTTGGTTAGGGGCGGTCGCATCGCCACCGGTCGTCGCGGCTCCTATGATGAGAATCAGGCGGCATTCTTCCAGGCGACTCAGGCCACTTTGCGGTTACACTGCACGCCATCGTACGTGTAGCCGAACAGTTGAATGTCTTCGGCGTAGCCTTGCGCCACAAGTTCGATGGCGCGATCGGAGTAGTAAGACCGGTAGTCCCGATGTTGTGACCGGTTCCTCTGCCCGAGTGACCCGGTGATGTTCAGCTTCTGGCAAACGAGAGAAAAATCTTCCATCAGGTTCTCAAACCGCCCGACGAAGTTCACTATGAGATTTCCCTGGTGATCGGTAACGAAGTTTTTCTGCATAAACTTTTTCTGGGAACATTCGTACTCCAAAAAATGCTCGAAGCTACCCAGTGACTTCAGCTGCCGGTAGCGCCGATGATTGGGCTGCCCCATGACAAAATGGTAGTACGAAACGAGCCAGTCCCAGGGATTTCTGACAAACGCGAACTTGTAGTATTGCTGGAATTGCCGTCGTGGCAGGTACCACTGCAACTTGCGGGCGGAGGTGTGACGGCGGTAAGTCCGGTACTTGGGCGGGGCAAACAGGTTACTCCGCACCCCCGCTCGCAGCAACCAGCGTGTCAGCCAGAACTCCGAGCCGCACCGTGAGACCGGCTCGAGAACCTGCGTAATGCTGGAACCAGCCGTCTTGGGAATGTGGACGAAAATGAACTGGTGGTCATCGGAAATCAGCACGACAAAGGTTCTCCCTGTCCCCAAGAGCCAAACCACCTGCTATCGATCGGATCCTCACGCTGCCCGAGACAGCATACCAGGCGAGGACGCGCGCATCCCGTCGCCCGCGTCGATCCCATACGGTGTCCATCTCGAGCCAGATCTGCGGGTATACTCCCGGATTGCCCGGTTGTGCCACAACACTTCCTCCCGCACGTAGGGCCGACCGTGATCGAGGTGGACGCACACGGCCAGGTGCCGTACCTGTTTGAAGCGGACGCCCGCATTATTCAGCCGTTCACCGAGTTCACGATCGAGGCCGCCGTATTCCATCCGCTGGTCAAACCCGTTGACCTTGAACACATCGGCTTTCCACATCGACGCGTTGTGGCCGTTCAGTGTCGCCCGCGTGGGCGTTAACCACTTCATGAACCAAGTGACCTGCGCCGCGGGCAATAGTTTCAGGATGTTCTTGGACAGGGGCAAACCGTTGGCACACAGCCATGACAGGTCGGTACACTGCTGTGTAAGAATGTTTTCGATGCCGATGAATTCGCTTAGCTTGCCCGGCAGCCGAACGCATCCACCCGACAACAGGCAATTGGGCTCGGCCAGCCTCAAGTGTGTGTGCACGAAGTCCGAGCGAGGAATGCAGTCGCCGTCGGACAGGATGATATAGTCACCGGTGGACTCCACGATGGCTTTATTCAAGATTTTGCACTTGCGGAACCCGCGATCCTCGTGCCAGACGTGGTGGAGGGTCAGCCCCGTCTTTTTCCGCAGCCGATTTACCAGCGAGGCCGTCTCTTGATCCGATCCATCATCAGCCACCATCAGTTCGAACTGGGGGTAGCTTTGCGCGTGGTAGCCCCAGATGACCTTTTCCAGCCATTTCGGCGAATTGTATGTTGAGATGATTACACTGACGCGCATGACCATGTTCTCCGACGTGACATCAAGCAGCGGCTCCTGCCAGTTTTTCGCCTTCTCCCCGCAGATACTCGGGTAACTGCCGGTCATTGGAATGGTGTTTGGTATCGATCGGTGTTTCGTCGCGGACCCACGCGTGTCGCTTAAGCAGCACGTGCGAGTGGTGTTCCAGCTGGCGACATTGGCGGCGAGCCTGCCGGAAACGCTGCGTGCCGGCCAGGACCGTTCCGCGCAGGGCTTCCCCCACAAGCAGCCGGCTGAATCGCCGCGCCAGTTTTTGACCAAGGTAGTACGACACGGCCTTCCGCAGCCGGTCGTCGGTGACCGGGCCCTTGGGCAGGTCATGTAAAAACGTGGTCAGGTGCAACACACCCGTTTCGTGCAGCGCTGGGCTTTCGGCGTAGAGGTTCCGCCAGCGGCAATTCAACGAGTCGGGCAACCTTCGAAAACACCAGCCTTGCTGGCGCAGTTGCCACAACGAAACTGCCAGTCCGGCCTGGTCGCTGCTATGGATCCACTTCAACTTGCTATCCTGCCGAGGAAACAAGTCAGCGATTCTGCGGATGTTCTCTTCCCACAGGAACCGCAGGCCGCAATCGGCGGGCACCAGCACCGCGCCGCCATTGTAGTAGGGAATCGACTCGTGTCGCTCCCGCCGCGGAACCTTGTACCCCAACCAGCGTCCGGGAAAGTCAGGCAGGCCCAACTCGGCAGCCAGACAAAGACTGCGGTCGCTGGGCAGGTCCAATTGCAACCCCTGGTAAATTCGCCTCCACTGGGTATCGGTGACCTTGGGGCAATCGTCGGGGGCGGCTGCCAGACACGACTCCCAATGTCCCAGGGGCGAAATGTCGTTGAGGATCAACGTGTCGACATCCAGTAGCAACAGTCGGCCCGTTTCGGCGGGGATTTCCAATCCTCGCAGCTTGTTGCCCACGTGGTGTCCGGCCTGGATACCGATCGGTGCGTACGAAGAGAGCCGTGCTCCCGCTCGATCCGCCAATCGACGTACCGTAGCGGGTGGGTCGCCAATGCAGGCCAGGTGCAGGGGCAAGCGGGCTTCATTCCCGTATTCCTGCAACCAACTGGACAGAAACAGGATTGCCTGCCCCTCCTGCACATGTGCCTGGGACCCCAGGAAGTCGGGCACGATAACCACGTCGAACGGTCGCGGAGCGGTCTCCGTGGAGCCGGGCAAGCCTGCGAGCTGCGACCGGGTCGATGCGACAGGAAGGGTCTCTGGCGTGGAAGCTGAAGATTCGAGTTTGACCATGACCTACACGCTGATTGAAAAACTGGACTGTAACCTGCGGACCGTCTTCACCTCGTCCGCAACGGCCCAAAAACTCCCCCCTTATGCAGCCGCCTGCCGTGGCCGTCTGTCTGCCGCGTACCCCAGGTATTCCAGTACTGGTAAGGCATGCTTTTCAAACTGCGCAAGGTCCGCCGGGCTAAGCTGCGAAGCTTGCACCTGGTCGATTTTTTGGTCGAGCACGTCGGTGATCGAGACGCGGTCGAACCAGTATTTTCGATTCACCTCTCCAAACAGGGGCTTGTGTTTCTTGTCGGCCGTCAGTATCCGTTTGGACTTCAGTCGCAGCTTGGGTATGGTCAAGGGCTGTAGCTTGCAGAACGCGTAAAGACGTTCGGCAGTGGCAAACGGATCTGCAAGCACGTCGTCGAACCGCAGCAGCACGAATCGGTCCGTATCGCTCGCTCGATCGATCATCTGCTGACTAATCTGGCGATATTGTTGACCCACGACCTCCGCTGACTGACCGCGACGAACGCGGCCTTCGCAAAGGCTATAACCGTCTCGGACCAGCCCGATGCAGTAGACGTCGGAGTACATCCGCTGAAAGCAATCGATCAGGTTGATATCAAAATTGGTGGATTTCAGGCACAAAACCGAGCGTTTGACCTCCTCGGCCGTGTACGGCACCCCATCGTCCTTCATGCCGTTGTCCCGGTGTCCCAGGTTCTTCAGTTTCCAGCGGTAGAACAGTTGATCAATCTGTTGATGGATGAGTCGACCGGGAATTGAATCCAGGAATCGGGGCTGGCTGAGCATGCGCCGTATCCAACTCTTGGGAAGCAGTCGAAACAGGCGGCGGTACAGCAATTCCCCCGTTTCCAGGATTGGGCTGCACACATCGGGGTGTGACTGCAGCAGGTTCCAGGCGATGTTTGTGCCACCTCGCGAAAAGCCGTTAAGTACAATGACTTTGGAGTGCTTCATGGTCGCAATGGTTTGGGGTGCGCATTGAAATACCTGGACCCATGGCCGGTTATCGTCCACTGCAGGTTGTGCGGCTTAGAACATCCTGGTGGATTTTCTGGAATGATCCGAAAATGCCAGTTGTCGGGCCGAGTAACGTGGGAGCCAGCTAGCACCGCTCGTCACCACCCAGCAAGCTATCCTCCAGCAGCCGGCGACGAACTGACGCTCGTCCTCGAGGGTGCGTCAAAGCTCGTTCACCGCTACCGCTAACTCACCGGCTGATAGAATCTCAAACCAGGACTCGGTGTAGTCAAAGTGACTACCCAGAGGCTCCTGTTTGACTTCTGAATCGGTCGGCCCAAGAGGCTTTTAGATATTTCATCTGCGACCGAAACATAGCGTTAACGTATTTTATATCCACGTGTTGTGTACCGTTGCCGATCAGGTTATCTCCAGGGAAATCGAGCGGTTCTGGCTAACCCGGGAGAGACTTTGGCATGGATCTAGCAGTGAAATGGAACTGGGTTCCAATTCTTTTTAGTTTCTATCTTAAAGGGAGGTCTGTCGTGTTCCGACCCGTCTATTTGACCGCTGTGGTGATGTTGTCTGTCCTGACGGTAATGCCACCAACCGTTGGTCTCGCCAAGGATTCTCACCAGAAAAGTTCTAAGCATCGTCGTTCCTCGAACGTTGACAACAAGTCGCGTGCGGCAAACGTGCGAAACAAGTCTCGCACACCGTCATCCAGCAAAAAACTTTCTAAGTCGTCCAAGAACTTAAGCAAAGCAAATCGGTCTTCGCGAAAAGTTCAATCAACCCCGGCTCGTAAGGTCCCCACCACCAAACGAGCTGCAAAGATTCCTGCCACCAAACAAACTTCGAAAGTTCGTCCCTCCAAACGAGCTGCAAAGACTTCTGACACCCAACGAGCTGCGAAAGTCCGTCCTTCCAAACGAGCTGAGAAGATTTCTGATACCCAGCGAGCTGCAAAAGTTCGTCCCTCCAAACGAGCTGCAAAGACCTCTGACACCCAGCGAGCTGCGAAAGTCCGTCCTTCCAAACGAGCTGAGAAGACTTCTGACACCCAACGAGCTGCGAAAGTCCGTCCTTCCAAACGAGCTGAGAAGATTCCTGATACCGAACGATCTTCAAAAGTTCGTCCCTCCAAACGAGCTGCAAAGACTTCTGACACCCAACGAGCTGCGAAAGTTCCGTCCGTCACAATACCTCCGAGCACCAAACCAGACAGGCGTAAGCACCGCAGGCCAGACGTGCTTGGAAACGTCCCTCCGAGCACCAAACCAGACAGGCGTAAACACCACAGGCCAGACGTGCTTGGAAACGTCCCTCCGAGCACCAAACCAGACAGGCGTAAGCACCACAGGCCAGACGTGCTTGGAAACGTCCCTCCGAGCATCGAACCAGACTCACTTAAGCCCAACCGGCCAGGCAAGAACGGCAAACGGCGTGGAACCAACAAGTTGGAAGGAATCCGCAATTTCGATCATTGGGTCAACCGAAGTGGCGAAGGCAAGTTAAAGTCGATCGAGGTTGAAAAGTTCCACGGTAAGTTCGGCAATGTACGTAATAGCGCCAACATGAAGCTCAAGATACCCCAGGCACGGCACGCCAAGAATTTCGCGATCCGAAAGCTGTCGCTACATTCGCGTTGTCACTGGTGGATTGACTTTGTCATTGGTGGCCATTGGCACCGGAACCATTGTCACTGGTGGGACTACTGCGACACTCCCGATTACTGGCGATGCTGGACGCCATGTCGGTACCAGGTGGTTTCCTGTCCACCAGTCGACGGATATGTCAGCAGCAGCTGGTACTTTGGTATTGATTGCATCTTGGTCCCGGACATGGCAGCTTACGGCATCCAAGAAGTGAAGCCAAATTCGCCAGCAGCCTATGCCGGATTGAGAGAGGGCGACTTGATCGTCAGTATCAATGGTCAAGGAATCGAAGACGAATTGGTTTTACCCTACGCGATCCAGACTTCCGGTGGTCGCCTGGAACTGGGTGTGATTCGTGAAGGCAGTGACGAACCAGTTTTGGTCTATGTCGCTTTACAACAAATCGAGCGTTTGTCGTACTGAGAGTTACCGATCAGGGGCAATGCCTGGTCTGAGTTCGCCACATCACAACACGCATAAGCAGATTCACGGACAGGACATCCTGTTTCTTTTTTAGAGAAACAACAAAGCTCGACAAAACACAGAGGCGCAGTGGCATGCATCTCGAACGTGTCGCTGCTTTTCGGAATAATCTCTGCGCTGAGTATCCAGGTGTTATTGGATGCGGGTTCTCTCCAGTTGTCAGCGAGTAGAGTCAGTTGGGCTGTGCGAAAATGAATGATGCCGGGTCCCGCCAATCGGCATCGTCGCCAAAATCACCGGCACCGAGAGAGCGAATGATTTGCGGGGGAATCGACGCGGGATTTTCATCCCATGGTTCTCGCTGGTGTTCCGACAACTAACGTGTGGAATTTGAAATACGAATCGTTTTAAGCGAGATGAGGATAACGGGTAGCTGGTGTCCCGTAGGTGTTTTTAAATCGAGTCTAGCGATATTGGACATGCAGTTCGAGTTTTTCGAGCACGATCTGGCCAGGACTGTCATGGGGGCGATCGATGACACGAACGCCGACAAGATTATCACCCAACGCGATCTGGTCCGGCTTGACCGGATAGGTCAACCATCCGTGCAAAGCCCCGCTCAAAACGATTGGCGCCCCAGGGCGTCGAACAAATTCTTCTGTCCGGCCATCGCCCAATAATAAATTATTAATCCGTACCTCGAACTGTTTTAGGTCATGGCTTTCGGTGGTTGGATAGGATAACAAGATTTTCAGGTTGATTGCTTCAACCCGCCGCTGATGGGTATTGACGTCGTCGGTGACCTTGAGTGTTAGCAACGTGTCTGCCCGTCCATCATTTGCCAAGGGTACCGGCAAGGGGGCTAACATGCATGTCAGAAAAAACATATGTCGGGGCGTTGTCCAATTTTCCGGGTCGCCGCTTATCTGTTTCCCATGCATCCCGGTGCGACGCTCAACAAAAAACACCTTATCTTTGAATCGCATCGCTTCCGGATCGCCAATCTCTCGCAAAATCGGAGAATAAGCGTCGGCGGAATTAAAGGGCGAACCTGGCTGCCGAGCAGAGATGCCCGCCGATACGGGGGGCACGGTACCCAGGTTAAACACATGAACGCCGTCAGCACCAAGCGCCCACCATTTGCTGTAGAGACCACGCCAATACTCAACAGCGGGTATGCGATATCCTTCTGTGGGATGAATCGAGTCCCAAGACGGATACACCTTGATGTGGGTGCCGGCTGCTAACCGTTAAAAAGCAGGGATGTCAATTTCAGCTGCACCGCACCCAGGAACAAGCAAGTCCACCAGGTTCTCACGGCCCCAGGTTTCCACATCAATGCCATCAAAATGGCAGCCAACGATATTTTCCGGAATTCGCACGGCCAGCAGTAGTGGGCGGCCCCGTTTCCTGGCAACTTCTTGCACTGTCGATCGCAACTGACGCATGAAATTTGTCAAGTGCTCTCGGTTTTTCCACTGCTGGCCTGGGGGGAGTACGATGGGACTACGTGCGAAATCGATTTGCAGGCCATCCACATCGTACATCTCCGCCATCTCGCGAAGAATGCTTACCTTATAGTCACGTACTCCTTGAAAAGTGAAATCCCAATAGTAAAAATCCCAAGGAGCTTTGATCAGCCAGTCCTGATGCTGCCGTTTAATGGACGATAGTTTCCAGTCGGCATATTCGCTATCTCCTTCGACGTCGGAGCCGTTGAGTCGGTAGGTAAAAAACACTTCTCGATTTCACTTTTTGGTTTCTCTAACCAGTACTTCCACTGGATCGATTCCTGCCTCCCACCATCTAGGAAACTCGATTTTCGCGCGTCGGACGATCTTGCTCGGCCACATGGCTGGATATCCTTCGCCCTATTCG
>Ga0310121_10002577_pt1 | contig 17086 bp, 14 predicted proteins | sample CB27_Tmax_986_MG_FD_203504 | JGI IMG/M metagenome (GOLD analysis project Ga0310121, IMG submission 203504) | Marine microbial communities from Western Arctic Ocean, Canada - CB27_Tmax_986 | ecosystem: Environmental > Aquatic > Marine > Oceanic | place: Canada: Western Arctic Ocean | collected...
TTTGATCGCATTTATACCGGTACTGCATAAATTATCGGAGAAGGTTGATACTCCGATACTTCGCGATATCGAAGGCTCACTGGTGTGGGCGGCTTTGGTAATCTCGCTTGGCGGCTTGTTTGTTTCATGGTTGGTGGGTTGGAAGCTGCCAGGGCTGGAATACAACAACCAGAAAGTCGAAGCGGCATTTCGCAAAGACCTGGTTCTGGGCGAAGACGATAAGGTGAACCATGCCGATATGGGGAAACTGCAAGGATTCTTTGTAGATATCCGGCGCAATTACCACCGGCTCTACTTTCATTACACCTACTTTGATGCCTGGGCGACTTCCTACGATCAATTTATGTCGATATTGCCTTATATCGTGATGGGCCCTGGCCTTTTTACCGGGATGTTGACGCTGGGTGTAATGGTTCAGGTATCCAATGCCTTCGCTAAGGTGCACGGGAGTTTTTCACTGTTCTTGCATAACTGGACAACCATCACAGAATTGCGCTCGATCTGGAAACGTCTGCACGAATTCGAGACCAATCTGGATCGCTATCAGGTAACTCAGGCCGCGTAGTAAACATCAAGTTTTGATATAGTCTTCATCCGACTCAGCCTAGTGCCACAAATATAAGAGAAGATAGGTTGCTTTGTGATTGGCTCTCCGAGAAAACCATATTTGCCCGCATAGGGGCGAAGAATTCCGTGTTGTCGATTATTTGGGCAGCACGGAAACGGCGGCAGATGATCTTAAGGGAGCGCTGGATTTGGTGCGGGATAGGCAACTTCAAACTCGCAAGACTGAATCGGTTAACATTGCATTTAGCACTGGTATCGTGGAGCTTGGCCCTGACGGAAAAACGCTCGATAAATTACTCAAGAATGCAGGCCGTGCTCTTTATTTCGCCAAGGCAAATGGACGCTCGTGCGTGATCCCATACTCAGCAGATCTGTTCGAAAAACGCGAGACCACGCTGATCACGCGGCTTGATCAACAGCTGGATAAGCAGTCTGACTACCCAGGTAGTGCGCCCGAGTGGTGTGGCCAGACGATGGTGTCATGTTATGAATCAAAAAACTGAGGCGCCCTATCAGGAGTTTGCACAAAGACTGATTGAAGCGATGCGTGATGCAGGCCATAGTTCACGTGAGGGTAGCTGGTCACGACTGCCGGTAGAGCTTGAGCCCCTGCGTCGCGAGGCGCAGGCCAAGAGCCTGACTACGGCGCGGAAGTATCTTGAGGGCGAGGCTTTCCCCAGGCGCCACCGCCTTGAACGTGTTGCCGACTGGCTTAACGTCAATCCGGATTGGCTTGCCAGCGGCACTGGGCCTCGACACAAAGGAGAGCAGTGGAACTCTGTTGATGATCTGCCGGCAGAGGCGATAGCACTTGCCCGTGCCTGGGCCGCCTTACCTCGTCACTACCGTGAGCCCATCCGATCATGGGTCGTTATGGCGTCGATTGTCGACAGCCTGCCTGAGGATGCCAAACAATTACCCCCTGCCGCAGCTGGCTTGGAGCGGCGGCGGCAGGACCGTGAAAAGGGTAATTAGCCTCACCGCAGCAGAACGGCTAACAGGTAATAGCGTAGTGAATCCCTCAGTACAAAATTCGATTCAGGACCTTCAGGCCATGGCCGCGGGAGAGTTCATTGCATACGGCGACCTGAATTGCCCTTTTTGTTTTGCGCTCCATGAGCGGCTACTGGCCTGGAACCTGCTTGATCGAATTGAATGGCGCTTGATCGTTCATGCGCCTGAGCTATCGTCATCCATGTTTTCAATGGAGGATCAAAGCTTACTGGCCAACGAAGTATTCTCGATTCATCACCGGGCTCCGGATGTTTCTGTCAATCTGCCGCCAACCCGTCCGGGTAGCGAAATGGCCACCCGGCTACTTCATGCGCTCGACGGGTTACCCCTTGAGCAACAGGTGCCGGTTCGGGTCGTGCTCTACCGGGCTTTGTGGGTGGAGGGCGAGAATATTGCCAATGCGCAAGCGCTTCAGGCTGTGATTGATAGGGCGGGCTTGTCTGATATTCTCAAATCGCTTGGATCAGATGACGGTGAGAATCCTCCTGAAAAGAACGTGCCCGATGAAAACGCCACTTCGACCCTGCCCGTGTGGCAGTTCTGGCAGACATTAGGGCCGCGGGCCGAAAAATTTGACGAGTGGCAAAAAGAGTGGGAAACGAGTGAGGAACTTAACCGACGCATCCCGATTATCAAGCATCGCTCGAACGGCAACCTGTTGCTGGGCCTGCCTACTGAGGAGGGGTTGTATCATTTTCTAAGCGGTTCTCGCAGTTTTTATGCCAATGATGATGTATGTGTTTTCCAACCCAGGCCGATCGTTCTGGTGTTTGGCTCTATTGAAAATCTCTGGCCTCTGATAAAAATTATTCGTAACTCCTGCGAGGTGCTGCATTTCTCGGATTCAGCGCAATGCCACAAGATTTTGACAGAAGATGAGTCTGTGGATTTTCTGTTGATAGAGCATGAGTTCGTGAGTGAACCGGACTTTACGCTGTTGTCAGATACTGCCGTGTCTAAGGGTGTCACCCGGATCGTAGCCTCCAGGAAAGGATCTGATGAGGCCGAGATGCGGGCCCTGCAAAGCGGCGCAGCAGAGTACCTTCCAATCGATCGTAGCGTCGGTGTCCTTACGGTGCGTTTCGACAAGCTGGTCACAGATCGACGCAAGACCATATCGATGGAGCAACATGCCAAAATAGATGGCCTGACCCAGATTGCGAACCGGCGTGAATTTCAGGTTCGATCCGAACAGGAGTGGCGCCAGCTTGTAGCAAAGGGGGGTGGGTCTTGCGCGCTTCTGATTATCGATATCGACTTTTTTAAACCATACAATGATACCTACGGGCATCTTGCAGGGGATGCCTGCCTCAAACGCGTGGCATCTATTCTTCGCAGTAATGCGAAAGGATACGAGGATCTTGTAGCGCGGTATGGTGGCGAAGAGTTTGTGTTGCTGTTACCGGATACGGGCCTGGGTGCGGCACAGGCATTAGCGGAGCGATTGCGTGAGGCTATCGAGAGTGAGGGCCTTGAGCACGCAGGAGCTCCTGATGGCTCAACCCAGGTGACCGTAAGCATTGGCGTGGCAAGCGCGATTGCCAGCGAAGAGATCACGCCTGGGGATCTGATACAAGCGGCAGACACCTGTCTTTACCGTGCCAAGGCGGCGGGTCGTAATTGCGTCGTTTGCTGAACTGGCTGGCTTAGCCAGGACCGCTGTATTTTCCCGTTTCTAGAATTGTCACTTTAGACGGGATCAAAACAAGGTCATTTGGCGCCTGACAGAATTCTTCCTGATGAGTATACGTAAGATATTGATTTATAGTAAAAAAAATACTAATTCTCCAGAAAAACTATCGTTTTAGCAGTCGTCGGGTAGGAAAATTGCTGAAGTTTTAGGAAATAAATCACTAAAAGAGAGTAATTTGACTTAAAAAGAGAGTTCTGCTAATTTATTCGGTCAGATTGGCGCCGGGAAGACCTAAACAAGATGACCAGTAACTCATTGAACCATATACAGGACCCTCTAGAGCCTAAGAGCAAATGGCGCGTGCTAGTTGTGGTGCTGTTAGTGAGTGCATGCGCCTTTTTATTGTCATTTAAATATGAAGAGACGCTGCTCACAAAAGTCACCGAAGACCTGGCGGATGTCAGGCGCGCGAACCTATGGAAAGCCTCTCAATTCGATTACCAACTTCAGAGTCTGCTGGGCGAGCTGTCCCACTATCAATTATCAGTAACTGGCCCAAGTAGCAGCGCGACTGACGCTGGCCAAGTTGAAGGTGTTGAGCAACAAACGATTCAAAAGAAAGAGGCCGCTCAGAGGCTGACAAAAAAATTCTACGGTTTTTGGGAACTCTTAGAGAAAATCTCAGGCTATGAGCATTTTGTCATCAGGGAGTTGCCGCAGTATGCCAATGTCCATCTTGACCTCGTAACCGAACTGGATGCTATCGAGGCGCACATACTGGCATTAGGGGGAACTGCTCGGGCCATCTTGGATCCAGAATCCCATGAACTGATTTCGAGTCAGCTTGCTCCCTACCAAGATATCCTCCATGAAATTGCGCTCGCTGCAAATCGGGCACAGGCCCAGGCGATGGCCAGTTATGAAAGAACGCTCCTGCTGTCCCTGCGTTTACTGCTCATTGGGTTGGTACTGCTGGTGTGCGGAGTTATTGCCTTGGGACTATTCTGGCGTAGCCGAGAGCGTGCCAGGAGAAAATCTGCCGATCTTGAAAACCTGGTCTCGCTGAAATCACTTGATTTCATTAATCAAGGGATCTCCGTGTTTGATCGTGGCCTCAAACTTTTAAGCGCGAACCAAGCCTTTTTGGATATTCAGGGTTTCCCCCCGCACTTAGGCGAACAAGGAACACGGATGGAGGATATGTTTCGCTTCAATGCAGAGCGAGGTGAGTATGGCGAAGGTGATGTAGATGCACAGGTCCATGATCGATTGGCATTAGCTAAAAAATTCGAACCGCATGAGTTCGAAAGAACGCGAAAGGATGGCGTGGTTATCCATATTGCAGGTACGCCGATTGATGAAGGTATCGGCGGATTCATTACTGTTTACACAGATGTGACCAAAGAGCGGCTTTATAAGAGGCAACAAGAGCAGGAAATACAAGGGTTACAAAATATCTTAAATCTTGAAGCGATGGACCATATCGGTGTTGGTGTGGCTGTATACGACGATCAATTCAGACTGATCCATGCTAATAAGGTTAATGGAAAATGGCACGGCTTTCCAGAAGAGTTGGCCCGCCCCGGCACGCCAGTCACATCCGTGATTCGATTTCTTGCAGAGGCGGGGGCCTATGGGGATGGCGAAATCGAAGAACAGGTAACAACAGCCGTAGAACGGCTTTCTTTAAGAAAAGAACAAAAACGTGATGTTTCATTGGCCGATGGTCGAATCATCGAGATACGATCAATCCCTCTGGAAGCCGGCACTGTTTTTGTAAGTACTGATGTTACTGAGGAACGTAAAAAGACCGAGCACCTCCAAAACCACGATACGGTGACAGGATTGCCAACCCTGGAGGCGACGATGGCTATCGTTGAAAAAGTCTTTCCGGCACTTGCAGCAGCTGGGAAACAAGCCGTAGGGATGCGTATTCAGATAGACCGCTTTGGCATGGTCAATGAGGTTTTCGGCCAGGAAGTGGGTGATCGCCTGCTCAAGCAGGTAGGACAGCGTCTGCGCGGTGTTGTTGACGTTAATACTGTAATTGGAAGGGCGGGCGGTAATGAGTTTGTGTTGGTTGACAATGCGGATGATGCAAATGTTAAGGCCAATTCAATCGTGAAAGTCTTGAAAGCGGTAATGAAGCCACCTTTTTACTTTAAGTCGGAAGACGGTGAGAGCCAAAAGATTGGCTTTACCTTGAGCGGTGGCATCGTTTTGTTTCCAGAAAATGGTAGCGATATTCAAGAACTCGTTCACAAATCTCGATTGGCTGCACAATATGCATCGACGCAAGGAGGCAATACATTCCGATTTTTTGACTGGCAATCTACTCGACGAAGATTTTCCACCGATAGCATCAGGGTCGAGAACGATCTGCGTACTGCAGTTGAGGATGAGCAGTTTGTACTTCATTATCAACCACAGATCGAATTGCAGACAGGACGTATGCATGGGTGTGAGGCGTTGGTGCGCTGGAATCATCCCAAGCAGGGCCTGGTTTCACCACTGGAGTTTATTCCTGTCGCCGAAGAGACTGGGCTGATTGCTCCAATAGGGGATTGGGTTTTGCGTCATGCCTGCGCCCAGGCGAAGCAGTGGCAAGAAGCGGGGTACCCGCCATTTGTAATTTCAGTCAATGTATCGGTAGTCCAGTTTCGTAACCAAGGCTTTATTGAGGATGTACGGGTTGCACTCCAGGAGGCGGGGCTGGAAGCACAATACCTGGAGCTCGAGTTGACTGAGTCTATCCTGGCTGAGAATCTGGACGGGACTCGCTCAATATTAGAGCAACTGAAAAATCTAGGAGTGAGTCTGGCAATCGACGATTTTGGCACGGGATATTCAAGCCTGGCCTATTTAACGAAATTACCTTTTGATACCCTGAAGATCGACCAGGCCTTTATCCGTGGGACCGAAAAACACAACTGGGCGATCGTTCGCGCTGTGGCGCAACTCGCTCGATCCCTTGGTCTGAAAATTATTGCTGAGGGTGTCGAGACATCGGAGCAAGCGGACGTATTAGCTGATTTAGGCTGCCATATCGCTCAAGGGTATCTCTATAGCAGGCCTGTTCCGAACGAAGGCTTTGGCTCCTACCTTAGCCAATATGAAACGCCTGTTGACGCCCAGGACGGTCAGGAAGAAAACGTAAGATTGCGAATTGGATTGCCCAGTTTCGCAGCCATCGATCAATTGCAAAAGACCGCAATGAATTTCCTAATCGAGCACCCTGACCTGAAAATCAAGATTCTATATGATACCAGCGACCACCTGGTCGAGGCACTGATACTGGAGGAGTTAGATGTCGCGGTGATCATGAGCACAGGCCCGCTTGAGATGGAGCCTGTCCATGCCTGGTTGGATCGACCTGTATGGATTGGTGCATATGACATCGATCTGGACAAGGACGCCTCAGTTCCTTTATTGATCCACCCAGAAGGCTCACCGCTTCGCAAGCGTATGCTGGATGGGTTAAGACAGGTTGATCGGAGTGCGCATGTCGTTTTTCAATCTGCCGCATTTCAAGGTCTTATTGATGCCGTGGCGAGAGGGGTCGGCATTACTGCCTTACAGATGGCATCGGTTTTGGAAGGAGAGCGGTTAAATCAAGAGCGGTGTCGTGTGCTCGATCCAGAGGAGAATGGACTTCCTGTTCTGGAATCGGTTCTGTGTGGGATTTACGTTCGAGAACGCGAGGCCGGTGTTGCAATGGATGGACAGACTGTATTAGTGGATAATCTAGTTGACCTGTTTGATTCTTTTGGATGCGAGAGGGTGTCATGATAGCGATTCACGAAATTCCCCAGGCCCAGGCCCAGGGGCACAGTAAATCGAGCGATGCATCTACGCCTGGCACCCGGGATTAACAGATGGACTCACCCGAGAAGCCGACCGAACCGGGCGCCAGCACTGCGAATCAGGATCGTCCCGAGATACGGCGTCGTCTACGCCTCGGCGAGATTCTGGTTAAAGAGGGGGTCCTCAGTGAGGTGCAGGTGGAGTCTGCCCTGGCAGTCCAGAAACAGAGCAAGGGCAAGCGCCTCGGTGAGATCCTTGTTGATATGCGAATTGTGGATGAGATTACGATCGTTAAGACGTTGGCTAGGAGGCTTGATCTCAAATTTGTAGATCTCAACCAGATTCAGATTCCTGAAGCGGCGCTTAAAGAGGTGCCGTCGAGAGTGATGCGTGAGCACAACGTGTTACCCATCGCCTGTGATCTTGATTCGGTAACCGTGGCTTTTGGCGACCCTCTGGCGATCGATGCCGTCGAAGCTGTACGCTTTTCCTGCCAGAAACGGCTTCTGGAGGTCGTATCTGCCCCGTCCCAGATAAAACGTTTTATCAAACGCTCTGCCTCGGTCAGCGAAAGTAAAGAGGAGTTTCAAGTCTTTTTACAATCGTTGGCGAGAGACGCCAGCCAACGTGGAGAGATAGGTGAAGGTGCGGTAGCCGTGCGCTTGGCGAATAAAATCATTCTTGATGCCATTCGGGATCGTGCTTCTGATATTCATATCGAGCCAAATGGGGATCGGCGTGAACTCCTGATCCGTTTTCGTGTAGATGGTGAATGCCATGAATATCGGCAGATTCCGTCAGAGTATCGGGAACAACTGGTGGCACGCTTGAAGATCATGGCAAAGCTGAATATCGCAGAAAGGCGGATACCTCAGGATGGCAAGATCCGCTTCAAGGTAGGCGAAAATGAGTCGGAACTTCGGATGGTCACGCTGCCGACAGCCGGTGAAAATGAAGATGTGGTGCTCCGCATTCTGGCAGGTTCAGGAGCACAACCCCTGGGTAGCATGAACCTCAGCCCTGATTATCTACGCGCCATCCAGAACCTGGTGGCAAGTCCCTATGGCATGATTCTGGCGGTTGGTCCGACCGGTTCAGGAAAGACAACCACATTACATGCCATGTTGGGTAAGGTGAATGCAGTGCAAAAGAAGGTCTGGACCGTTGAGGATCCTGTAGAGATTACCCAGGTTGGGCTTCGTCAGATGCAAGTGAACCCCCAGATCGGCCTGACTTTTGCATCGGCGATGCGTTCTTTCTTACGGGCAGATCCAGATGTCATTATGGTGGGTGAGATGCGTGACGAGGAAACAGCGCACATGGCAATCGAGGCTTCTTTAACTGGTCATCTGGTGTTCTCCACACTGCATACGAATAATGCCCCGGAGACGATCACCCGACTGATCGACATGGGGATGGAGCCATTCTCGTTTTCTGATGCTCTGCTGGGGGTGCTGGCGCAACGCCTGACCAGGCGGCTCTGTGATGGGTGCAAAGAGGAATACGATGCCAGTGATGCTGAGTTCGCCGAATTTTCCAGCTATCTTGGGGAGGAAGTGCTGTCGAGGCTTTCCGGGCTTGGCCCAATGAGATTGTTCAGGACCCAAGGGTGCGCGGAATGCGATAGTACCGGTTACCGGGGTCGCGTCGCCCTGCATGAACTATTGGTGAATAATGATGAAACCCGTGAGGCGATACAAAGAAGGGCTACGACGGGAGAATTGCGCTCACTTGCCGAAAACCACGGTATGCGCACACTCCTGCAAGACGGAATAGTGAAATGTTTACAGGGGTTAACCGATCTCAAGCAGGTACTCGCCGTTTGTAGTCGTTGATTCTGAGGTTTTCCTGTTTTCTGGTAGCATGTCGACCAGATTGCGAATTAGTGAGTACTTTTATTAACATATTGCTAATAAAAGAAACTTACTTTGCTGTTGGGTTGAAAGACGGTTCACCATGAGTCAACTTTTGCCCGGGATGGGGGTTAACGGCTGTGAGGGAAGAACTCGTTGTTGATGAGGGCTAGTGGGTGATCTTCGGGGCCGATTCTGGGCTTCATAAGCGCGCCACAGGAGGGTGCTTTATCTAAATCTGTTGTATATCTGAAGACTAATTATTCATGCAACTATGATGCACTTCAGGTGCACTTTGCAACGTGTGCCAGGAAACAAAAGGGGAAGCTTATGCAGATCGCAAAAAAATGTTATGAGAAGACATTGAAAAAAATTCTGACCGCGGGGAGTATGGCTATTGTTCTCGCCCTCACGACCCAAAGTGGAGCACTTGCTGGCGAGGAAGTGTCGGCAGAAATCAAAGCCAAGGCGCAGATGACCCTGGTACAATGGATTAAAGAGCGGGCTGATGATTCAGGCAAGTTCTTTTTTGTTGATCGCCAGACCAACGAACTGGTTGGTGGTTACAGTGCAAATGTGCACCCTATGATCGTACCTTACAAGGATGGCGCAATTTTTGTCTGCTCTGAGGTAGTGACTGAAAACGGTGACCGCATCACGGCAGATTTTCTCACGGTCCCCGTGGGTGGTGGTTACAAGATTATCGAGGTCATCATGAATAATCGTCCGTCTGTAGAGAAAATGATGGGGATGTAATCGGATCAGTTGAATCTTGGCGTTACCCTTTTAAATAGCTAGACCTGTCTGCAGTGAGACTTGGGATATTTCTAAAGTTTGTTCTTCTATTCGCTGTCATGGCGTCGCTCCTGGGCACAGCAGGACTACTTACCTACAAGAACTACAGGCAGGGCTATTACGAGGGGGTGGCATCGGCCCAGTTGGCAACCGCCGTGGTTGGGGTGGTTGACGTGTTAAATGCAGCGGTTGAAACTAACGATCGCCAAGTGAATGACACACTAGGGATCTTTGCGATGTTCCCTTTTTTACTGTGTGTTGAGATGAGCGCCTCTACTGGTCAATCCTACCGTTGGCCTCCGCTGCCTTGCGAGATCATCAAAGAGGAAAAATACCCTCTTGAATACCCCGATGTGCTGGCCGATGGCGGGGATCTTCGGTTTTTTGTAAGTCGTCAATGGGTCAATGAAGAGGTCTCCAAGGAACTTCGGGTCGGTGCACTGGCGATGGCGATCTTTATGCTGATCTTTCTTATCGGAAGTGGCATCGTATTTCATCGTGTGGTCGGGTATCCAGTTGGTTTTCTTATTAAGAATTTGCGTGATATCTCGAAAGATTTAACCAAACAGGAGCTCATTAAAAAGCTGACGAAAGACGAAATTGGCGAATTGACAGATGCGCTCAATGGACTGCTTGGGCGAGTACATGAGTATCAATCAGAACTGGTACGTCTCGCTAATACCGACGGCTTGACCGGAATTCTGAATCGAAGAACGTTCTTCACAAGAGCGCAAGGCCTGCTTGACAGATATGAAGAAGGGGTCTACTTTATTCAGATAGATTTAGATCATTTTAAGAATATCAATGATACCTATGGGCATGGAATCGGCGATCAGGTGCTGGAACTGGTGGGTAGATTGCTGCAGGGATCCGTTCGGGTTGTGGGAGAGCGTGAGCCCGATTTCGTTGGCAGGCTTGGCGGGGAAGAGTTTGGCGTTTTCCTGCGGACAAATAGCCTGCAAGAGGCGCATAGCGTAGCGGAGCGTTTGCGTGCCACGCTCCAGAGCTCAGAAGTTGAAACCGGCGCTGAAATACTGACAGTGACAGGGTCTTTTGGTGTGGCAGAGAAGATTCGTGGCGAAACGCTCGATGAACTGTACCACCGTGCGGACCAGGCGTGTTACCAGGCAAAAGACAGGGGCCGTAATCAGGTGGTCGTAGCGACGGTACCCGCCATCAAGTCGGCCGAAAATGAATAGCCTCATGAAGTTCAGCCAGAATCCCAGCACCGCAGTGGCCAGACGCTATGCCTGGGTCCGGCATATTGGTTGATGCATTATTGAGTCCAACGAAAGGTAAGAAGAGATGAAACAAAAAGGCTTTACTCTCATTGAACTGATGATCGTCATTGCGATCATCGGCATTCTCGCCGTCGTTGCGATCCCGCAATACAACAAGTATACGGCTCGGGTTCAAGTGGCTGAGGCCTTTAGTTTAATGGCGCCTGTCAAGACAGCTCTGATTCTGCATTATCAAACGAAAGGGACGTGGCCGACGGGCACCCTGATTGAAATGCACGATGAGTTAGGGATTGCCAACCGGGATGACCTCGGTGGTGACTATGTACGGCGAATTGCGGTCAGAAATAACACCGGTAATATTAGAGTCATATTTTTTCCTGACGCACCTGTTAATGACCTTATAAAGGGCAAATTTTTCGAACTCCGACCGACAGTCAGCTCGGGCGTAATCACGTCCTGGACCTGTTTTACTGCGGGGGTTAACAACTGGATTGACCTGGAGTACATCAGTTCGTGTGACTGAGAAATTGACGATTCGGTTTTGATCCTGACCGGGTGGGTTAAATAAAAAGCGTAACACCATCGACCACGCCGACCGCAAGCGTCAACAGTACGCTTGCCAGATGCAGCCGTTTAAAAGTGACCGCTTTTGCTTCGTCTCGCGCCCGATTGGTGGCTGGGATCAACGCGTAAGCCAGTAGCGCAAATCCCAGGGCGAGTCCTCCGAGTATGGCGCCTGCCGTGAAGCCAGTTGGCTGGTGATACCCATTGCGAGACCCAAACCTGCAAGAATTAGAAAGAAGCGTGGGAACAGGGCACGCAGAAAAGGACCACTGGCACCGTTCTTCAGCTGCGCAAACACCAACGGGGCAACCACGGCACTTTGAAAAACAATGATCCCAAGGGAGACCCCGCCAAGAAGGTAAGCCAGTTTAATCATGGTTCTTTAATGACCTCGAGGTTCGACTGGTTGTCGTATAGGAAAATTAATTAGCAATCTGAAAGCATACATGGGTACAGCCAAGGCGGCGTGAAAGGGAGCCCGCTTGAGGTAATAGTCTTTTGTCTTGATCTTGGTGAACAATAGGCCCCAGGTATAATGCCTTTATAGATCAAGCGTATTATCACCCGAATGTTAATGGCCCTTACGTTGAAATGATTCCGGTTATTCTCTCTGGTGGCGCCGGCACACGCCTGTGGCCGCTATCACGATCAGTGCACCCAAAGCAGTTTCATGCGCTGACTGGGAAGAAAACCTTGATTCAGCAGACCGCGCTGCGCCTGAAAGATGCCGGCTATGCCAACCCGCCACTGGTATTGTGTAACGAGGATCACCGCTTCATGGTGGCAGGCCAGCTGGACGAGGTGGGGATTTCACCCTCGAGCATCATCCTCGAGCCGGTTGCCCGGGGCACGGCGCCAGCTATTGCCGTGGCAGCTAAGCTGGTTGAAGCACAGCACAATGACGATGTGATGGCCGTGTTTCCCGCAGATCATGTTATTGCAGATAACGATGTATTTAGGGCAGCGCTGGACCAAGCTGTGGCGCTGGCGAGTGAGGGCCACCTGGTGACATTTGGCATCACACCGCAAAGTGCCCATACCGGTTATGGGTATATCCGTCTTAAAGGCGAACTCGAAAAAGGGGTGGGGCAGGTCGATAAGTTTGTTGAAAAGCCCGATGCCATCACTGCACAGGCCTACCTGGATCATGGCGGGTATTTCTGGAATGGTGGGATGTTTGTTTTTAAGGCATCGGCGATGCTTGAGGCCTTTGCCGAGTATGCACCAGACGTGTTGGTGGCCTGTAACATGGCTGTATCCGGAGCGCAGTCGGATGGGTATTTTTTGCACCTGGAAAAGAGTAGTTTTGAGTCGACCCCAGCGAATTCTATCGATTATGCGGTCATGGAAAAGGCATCGCGCACGATGATGGTGCTACTGAATGCGGGCTGGGGCGATATTGGCTCATGGGCTTCCCTGTGGGAGTCTCTTGATAAAGATGAGCGCAACAATGCCAGTCAGGGCGATGTCATTCTTAACGATACCGACAACAGCCTGGTGATCTCCGAGCGTGGCCTGGTTGCCACGATCGGTGTGAACAACCTGGTCATTGTGGATACACCTGATGCCCTGCTGGTCGCAAAGCGTGATCACAGCGGTGAGCTCAAACAGTTGGTAGGAGACCTGGCCACACAGGGCCGCCCTGAGGTGCAGCATCACCGCCGAGTCTATCGGCCCTGGGGCAGTTTTGAAGCTATCGACCAAGGTCCGCGCTTTCAGGTTAAACGTATTGTGGTGGACCCAGGTAAGAAACTTTCTTTGCAGCGCCATCAACACCGGGCAGAGCATTGGGTCGTGGTGCGTGGTCAGGCGCAGGTAACCGTTGGGGAGGAAATCTTCATACTGGAGGAGAACCAGTCGACTTATATACCGCCTGGCACCATACACCGCCTGGCGAATCCGAAAGACATGCCGCTTGAGATTATCGAAGTGCAGTCGGGCGATTATCTAGGCGAGGATGATATTGAGCGCCTCGAGGATGACTACAACCGCAAAAACCAAGACTGAGTTTGTTTGATTCTTGACCCTGGAGTCAGGAATCGTTAGGCCTCCCTGAGATGGCGTGATATTTTTGGGTTGACTCCTGTATCCGTGCGGCCGCGTCTTGTGGCAGCCATTCGGTAGCAGGCTGGTCGGTCTCATAATGGCCATACCGATCTTCCCCGCGGATCAGCATTGCCGAATCGGAGTCGGATTTTTTCTGGCGCATGCGAGGATTGATGTACTGGATGTTAAGGCCAATACGTCGATCATCACTGGTGTTGGGGCTCGAGGCATGAATAGTCCAGCCGTGGTGCAGTGAGGCCTCTCCAGGTTTTAATGGGCAAAGCACTGCATCTTCTTCACGGACATTTTCTATTGTCTGCGATAGCAGTAACACATTGTCAGGGTCATTACCCGTTTTCTGGTCACAGATACCCTGCGCATGACTTCCCGGAATCATCTGCATACAACCACTTTGGGCAGATGCTACCGAGAGCGCCAGCCAGGCGGAGACCTGCTCATCGCCATCAAAACCCCAGTAAGCCAGATCCTGGTGCCAGCTTACAAAAGCCGGTGTCGTGGGTTCCTTGATAACGTAGGTCACGTTATACAGCAGTATGTCAGGGCCAAGAATTTTCTCAACAAGATCGACCAGAGTGGGGTGCGTCGCAAGTTCATAGGGAGACCGAAGAACCGTATGCACTTTACTGTGGTAGTGCAGCGGACCGACTTGCACCTCTGCGTCTTCCAACATGTGTCGATGGCGGGCTGCCGTATGGGCTGAAAGCACGGGTAACCCCCCGATAAAGCCATCACGGGCGAAGGCCTGCATCAGGTTGGCGCTATTTGTCGAGCCCATGCAACCTCTCCTTTTAAATATAAGCCCGAATGATGCTGTTAACCTGTGGCTCACAAATGTCGATTGGCGACAAAGCCTTGCTTCGATGCGCCATTGCTGTCCTGTACTTCGGAAACAGGGTCGATGTTCGAAAAGCCTCAGTTTGGGTAGCGGAACCAAATTGTCCACCGGTAGTCGCGGGAGACAGATCCGAGTTCAGCAGGGCAAAATAAGCACAGAACAGGACTCTGGTTTGGTGATGGCATAATTCGCCATATGACAGATAGTCACTCTACCGCCCTGTCGACCGGCTTACCCAATCGCTACTACAGTAACCGCGAGGATTTTCTCGCTGAACGCGAAAAGATTTTCGCGCCGATGTGGACCTGTATCGGCTTTGCCAGTAATGCACCTAACCCGGGCGATGTCTTCCCGATTGAGTTCATGGAACTGCCGCTTTTGTTGGTTCGTGGTAGTGACCAGGTACTACGGGTCTTTCACAATGTCTGCCGTCACCGCGGCCATGTGCTGATCAGCGCTCCCGGTACGGTCAAACAGTCGCTGCGCTGCCCGTATCACTCGTGGACCTATACGCTTGAAGGAAAACTAGCACGTACGCCGAACATCGGTGGCCCCGGTATCAACCAGATCGAATCACTGGATCGCTCAAAGTTTGGTCTGGTCGAGGTCGCCAGCGCGCAATGGCACGATCTGGTTTTTATCAACCTCTCCGGAGATGCACCGCCTTTTGCTGAGTTCATCTTTCCATTAGCCCAACGTTGGGCGCCTTACTGGGGAAGTGAGGGGCCGACACTGCTACGCTTGGGTGAGTCACATTCCCGCATACAGCTCGAGCTTCAGGCTAACTGGAAACTTGCTGTTGAGAATTACCTGGAGGCTTATCACCTGCCGACGGTTCATCCTGCGCTTAATAAGGTTTCGCCACTGGCTGACCATGAGATTTATCTTACCGAGGATTTTGCCGGCCAGTTGTCGCATTGCTATACCTTGGGCGCCGGCGCGGATGGCCACCTGCCAGTTTTTCCTGCCTGGCCCAAAGACGCATACCAAGAAGCGGAATACCCAGCTTTGTTCCCCAATACCTTGCTGGGATTACAGGCAGACCACCTTTTTGTCATGGTGGTTATTCCACTGGCCTACAACCGGACGCTTGAGGAAACCCGACTGTACTGCGTTGGTGACCAAGTGCTTTCACCCCGTTTTACCCAATTGCGCAAAGCGCAGCACACCTTCTGGCGCGAGGTGTTCGCTGAGGATATTGACGTTGTCATGGGAATGCAGGCTGGGCGGGCCTCTCCAGGTTTTGACGGCGGCGTACTGACACCGGTAATGGATAGTGCCACCGCCGCTTTTCATCGCTGGGCCGGCGAGCGACTGGGGTCTCGCTAAGCTGGCACTAGTCGGTGTTTTGTAGTGTCGTACCCGCAGTGGGCATCGACCTGCGGTTAGGTGCCAGCAGCGGTTTATGCCATAGTTCCATCCTTTAGAATAGTAATCTTTGCCGATGAAAAAACCCAGTCCAGGCCATCCGGCCGGCTTCAGCACGCGTGCGATACATGAAGGGTACGATCCGGCAAGTCACCATGGTTCCGTGAACCCGCCGGTGTACCTGAATGCCACCCACTCTTTTGACTCTATAGCCCAAGGTCAGCAGCATTTTGCCGGCGAGGCGCCGGGTTATGTTTATGCCCGGGTCGGAAACCCGACCCAGTCGGTGATGAAGAAACGTTTGGCAAGTCTGGAAAATGCCGAAGATCTCTCGGCGGATATCATGCAGGCATTGGATCACGCAACAGGATAAGGCCATGCCAGACGAATTGCAGCACCTCAAGGGAAGGGTGGCAGTTGTCACCGGCGGTTTTTCCGGTATTGGCCTTGCCAGTGCATTGAGCCTTGCGCGCCAGGGTGCGGCAGTCGCCTTGGGTGCCAGAACGGTAACTGCTGAACCCCAGCAGCAATTGGCCGACATCGGCGCATCGGTTTATGCGGGGTCGCTGGATGTGCGCGATAGTGCCAACGTAACGCAGTTTATCAGCGAGGCTGAAGCAAATCTTGGCCCTATCGATATTGTGGTCAATTCGGCAGGCATCAGCACATCCCAGAGTGTTGCGGATCACGACGAACAAACCTGGATCGATGTGATCGACACCAATCTGATCGGGTGTTTTCGAATAATGCACGCCTGCCTCCCAGGCATGATCGAACGGGGCTGGGGCCGTATCGTCAGTATCGGCTCGACCGCTGCACGGACTGCGGTGCCTGGGCACTCAGCCTACTGTGCATCCAAGTCGGGTTTGCTCGGTTTAAACCGGGCAGTGGCTCTTGAAGGCGCCGCCCATGGGGTGAGCGCGACTGTGGTTAGCCCTACCTGGGTGCAGACAGATATGTTCAATGCCAGCTTCAAGGCCAAGGCCGAGAAGAACGGCACAGGCCTGGACGATGAAATCGCCAAGATCATCAGTCAATCGCCCCAGCAACGGTTGGTGCAGCCCAACGAGATTGGCGAACTGGTTGCGTATCTGTGCCGGGAGGAAGCCGCCGCGATCACCATGGAAGATATACAGGTTAATGCGGCGGCCTGGTGGTAACAGCAATCGTTGCTCTGGCTTGCGCCAAGGACCAGTACCCATCAACCGGTAACAAGAAGATCAACGAAATCTAAAACCTAGACCAATATCTACTCATTACTACCTCCAAGCAATTCGATTCAAATTTCATTAAAGAGTCTTAATGTATTCAATCAAGGCCTGCCTTTCTTTGACCGTGAGCTTCG